>Ga0157358_1000136_pt1 | contig 29050 bp, 27 predicted proteins | sample AttcapACBM2_FD_111484 | JGI IMG/M metagenome (GOLD analysis project Ga0157358, IMG submission 111484) | Fungus gardens microbial communities from leaf cutter ant in Botucatu, State of São Paulo, Brazil - Atta capiguara ACBM2 | ecosystem: Host-associated > Fungi > Mycelium > Unclassified ... | reverse complement strand
CTGGTCAACAAGTTCATTGAAGAAAAAACACTCTGCTGAGATCCAGAAGCGCTGGCCAAATATTACTGCTTAGGAGAAGATCATGGGTTTGTTTTCAAAACTTTTTGGCGATAAGTCAGATACCGCATCTGGTGCCATTGAGATCGTGGCACCGCTGTCCGGCGAAATCGTAAACATTGAAGACGTGCCGGACGTGGTATTTGCGGAGAAAATTGTTGGCGACGGTATCGCAATCAAACCTGCCGGCAACAAGATGGTGGCGCCTGTTGACGGCACCATCGGTAAAATCTTCGAAACCAATCATGCATTTTCCATTGAATCGGACAGCGGCATTGAGCTGTTCGTTCACTTCGGGATTGATACCGTTGAACTGAAGGGTGAAGGGTTTAAGCGTATCGCTGAAGAAGGCCAGAAAGTGAAGAAAGGTGACGTGATCATCGAATTCGATCTGCCTTTGCTGGAAGAAAAAGCGAAATCTACGCTGACGCCGGTGGTGATCTCTAATATGGACGAGATCAAAGAGCTGGTTAAGTTGACGGGTAGCGTTACCGTGGGCGAAACACCGGTGATCCGCATCAAAAAGTAAGCCGTGCCTGTCTGAAAGGTCGCCTGAGCAATCAGGCGGCCTTTTTTTTCAGGCTAACGCATCGCGCAGGCTGGGCACTTCTTCTATCTCATCCAGCGACAGCTGTAGCTCAAGTTCATGCATATGATGATGCATCAACTGCTGTGCGCGGTGGTTGTCACCCGCCTGCAGCGCAGCGACTATCGAGCTGTGCTGTTCGCAGTGGCTGGCCGGATCCTCATTGCGCTGGTAGAGCGCGACAATCAGCGAGCTGCGTACGGTAAGATTGGTAAGAATTTCGCTGAGCACGCGGTTATCGCTGATTTCCGCCAGCAAAAGATGGAACTGCGACAGCTGCCGTACAATTTCCAGGCGGTTATTGCTGGCAATTGCCTCTTTCTCCGCCTGTCGCTGCGCGATCAGCTCAGTCTGATAGCGCTGCATCTGCTGCGTGGTGATACCGGCTATAATGGCGTTCTCTACCGCTCGCCGGGCGGTAAAGACTTCCCGGGCTTCGCGCGCTTCCGGTTTGGCGACCATCGCGCCGCGATGCGGTTCAATGGTGACGATATGCTGCATCGCCAGACGCTGTAGCGCGCTCTGCACGTGATTGCGGTTGGCCACCAGCACCTCGACAATCTGGGCTTCGATTAACCGTGTGCCCGGCTTAAGCCGATGCTGCGCAATGGCGTTGGAGATGGCATCCACAATCCGCTGCACTTCCTGTTGCTTACTGGACGACGCTTTATTCATCCTTTACCTCATAAATGCGAATAAAAGGTGTCGGACAATGATAGCACCCTCGTTAAGCTAAGCCACCCAGTGCGGTAGCTTCAGCGTCAGTTCCAGCCCGCCGTTTTTACCGTTCACCGCGCTGACCTCGCCCTGATGCGCCAGGATCACCTTACGCACAATTGATAGCCCCAGGCCGTAGCCTTTGCCGGATAGCGGCGAATTCACGCGCACAAAGGGATCGAAAATGCTGGAAAGCTTGTCCGCATCCACGCCGGGGCCCTGGTCGCTGACGCCGATGGTGAGCCAGCCGCTGTCCTGCTGTAGCGAGATCCTGACCTGCTGCCCCTGCCCGGAAAAACGCAGCGCGTTACGCACCACGTTTTCCACTGCGGAACGGATCAGCTTGGCGTCGCCTTTAACCGTGTAGTCGCCGTTCTGGTCCGCATTCAGCATGATTTCCACGCCGGAACCCTGAGCCTCGTAGCGCGCATCGTTGGCGACCGCCTCCAGCAGCCCAAGCAGATCGAAATACTGCTCGTCCGGCAGGCTTTGATGCTCGGCGCGCGACAGCGTCAGCAGCTCGCCGATCATCTTATCCAGCCGCCGCGCCTCTTCGTCGATCCTGTCGAGCGATTGCCCTACCGACTCCGGCGTTTGCCGCGCCAGCCCGGTCGCCAGCTGAAGACGCGCCAGCGGCGAGCGCAGCTCGTGAGAAACATCGTGCAGCAGCTCCTCGCGCGCCTTAACCAGCACGGAAAGGCGTTCAACCATGGCGTCAAAATCCTGCGCCACCACCGACAGCTCGTCATGCCGCCGACGCATTTTGGGAAACAGCCGCACGGAGAGATCGCCTTTGGAGACGCGATCGAAACCTTCTCGCAGCTGACGCATAGGTCGGGTCAGGTTCCACGCCAGAAACAGGCTGAACAGCAGCCCGCCGCCGCCCGCCATAAACAGCATGGGTTCAGGAATATTCAGAAAGCTGCGGTGGCCACCGGCCATATGGCTGTCTTCGCGCAGCCCCTGCACGTCGTAGCGCAGCTGATACTGCTGACCATCGGCACCGGTCACCCATTCGATCACTTCTTTCGGGAACTCGCCGGGCCGCAAATCGCGGTTAAGGTCGCCGTGCGGTAGCTCCTGCGGCGGCTTTTTCATCACCTGTACCGAGAAGAAGCGGCGATCGTTGGCGGACCAGTCCGCCATCATATCGTTGAGCGCATCCATGCCGCCGCGCTGCAATACCGAGACGGCCGAGGTCATCTGCAAATTAACGATGCGCCGGGCCGCCAGGTTTTCCGGCGGTTCGTGGTGCCGGCCATACAGGGAAAAGCTCAGCCACAGCAGCTGGCTCATAATCAGAAACGTCAGCCAGAAACCCAGCAGGATCTTCCAGAAGAGCAGCCCACGAAAGCCCGCCGTCATCGGATGCGATAGCCGATGCTGCGAACGGTTTCGATGGTGATGGCGTCACAGGTTAAAGCGGAAAGCTTCTGGCGGATATTGCTGATATGCACGTCCACGCTGCGATCGTAGGCTTCACGAGGACGACCCAGCCCCTTTTCCGACAGCTCATCTTTAGAAACCACGCGATCGGGCGAGCGCAGCAGCAGATCCAGCAGATTAAATTCCGAAGCGGTGAGATCGAACGGCTGCTTCTGCCATTCGCTGATGCGCGTGGCCGGGTTTAGCGTCAGCTCGCCCCAGCTGACCACTTCACGGCTTTCCACCACCACCGGCTGTTCTTCAACGCGGCGCAGCACGGCGCGCAGCCTGGCGACCAGCTCGCGCGGATAGCAAGGTTTAGGCATATAGTCATCGGCACCCATTTCCAGGCCGATGACGCGATCGATATTGTCGCCCTTCGCCGTCAGCATGATGACCGGCAGGCGGCTACTCTGCCGCACCTGACGCAGCACATCAATGCCGCTCATATCCGGCAGCATGATGTCCAGGATCATTGCGCTATAGCCGCCCGACATCGCCCCTTCAATCCCCGCTTTGCCGCTCAGTACCAGCGTGGCGTCAAATCCTTCGGCAATCAGATACTGGCTGAGCATGGTGCCCAGCTCCAGATCGTCATCAACCAGTAAAATTTTCATGCGTTATCTCTCTCCAGGCCAGGCGCTATTTTCACCTGTTGCTCAAACAATAGCAGCAGGTTTTACCCAATCCTTACAGTGTAACGGCATGAGCACAAATTGAGCGGCCCGAAAGCGTGGGCCTGCCAGGAGGGAGATCGGGCTGGCGTATGCACGCCGGTAGGTAGAGAGATCGGTCTGGGAATGCACGCCGATAGAGGGATCAGTCTGGTGACGAATGCACGCCGGTAGAGAGGTACCTGTCGCCACGATCGCAGACGATAGCGACAATAACGCTGCCGGGCTGCTCTTGCGCAATACGCAGCGCGCCGGCTACCGCCCCGCCGGAACTGACGCCGCAGAAAATGCCTTCACGGCGCGCCAGCAGGCGCATGGTTTCCTCCGCCTCCTGCTGGGTCATATCCAGGATACGGTCGATCAGCTCCGGTCGATAGATGGCGGGAAGATAGGCCTGCGGCCAGCGGCGAATGCCGGGAATGCTGTTGCCTTCGGCGGGCTGTAACCCCACGATAGCTACCGTTCCGCTCTGCTCTTTCAGATAGTGTCCCACGCCGGTGATGGTGCCGGTAGTGCCCATGCTGGAAACAAAGTGCGTCAGCCTTCCTGCGCTTTGCTGCCAGATTTCCGGGCCGGTGGTAACGTAGTGGCCCAGCGGGTTATCAGGATTGTTAAACTGATCGAGCACTTTGCCCTCTCCGCGCGCTTCCATATCGCGGGCCAAATCGCGCGCGCCCTCCATGCCCAGCTCGCGGCTTACCAGCAGCAGCTCCGCGCCGTAGGCCCGCATCGCCGCCTGACGCTCCATGCTCATGTTATCGGGCATCAGCAGCTTGATACGGTAGCCTTTCATCGCGGCGATCATCGCCAGCGCGATGCCCGTATTGCCGCTGGTCGCTTCGATCAGCATATCGCCGGGCCGGATTTCGCCACGCCGCTCCGCCTGCTGGATCATCGACAGCGCGGCGCGATCTTTGACCGAGCCGCCGGGGTTATTGCCCTCAAGCTTCAGCCAGATTTCGCTGCCGTTGTCTGGCGTCAGCCGCTGAAGCTTGATCAATGGCGTGTTGCCGATGGTGTGTTCGAGCGTGGTCAAGTGATGGTTCCTGAAGAAGGCCTTACCGGCAAAAAAGGTCAGGCATAACCTGACCCGGATGGCGGTAGAAAATATCAGGCGCTCTGCGCAAAGGCAACCTGCCGCAGCGGCGTATCGCCTTTATAAAGGCGCGCCTGTTGCAGGCCGACAAAAAGACGCTCGCCGCGGATCGGCGCGGTTTGCTCGCCTTCCATCACTACGGTGATCGGTTCATGCTGCTCACCCCAGCCCGTGGGCTGTGCCACCAGCTGCCAGTAGTGGCCGCGCGGGCTGACTTCCAGCACCTGCACCGGCAGCGGCGTTTCCAGGCTGCTCTGGCGGCTGACGTCGATTTCCCACGGGCGCAGGAACAGTTCGACCGCACCCTGGTGCGCTGGCGCATAGCCCAGTGGCCAGCGATGCGCGCCGACATGGAACTGCGAACCGTGCACTTCAGCATCAAAGCGGTTCACTTCGCCCAGGAATTCCAGCACGAAACGGGTGGCCGGATCGCGCCATACTTCATCCGGCGCGCCAGCCTGCTCGATATTGCCCTGGCTCATCACCACCACGCGATCGGCGACTTCCATCGCCTCTTCCTGATCGTGGGTAACAAAGACGCTGGTGAACTTCAGCTCTTCGTGCAGCTGTCGCAGCCAGCGGCGCAGCTCTTTACGCACCTGCGCATCCAGCGCGCCAAAGGGTTCATCAAGCAGCAGAATTTGCGGATCGACCGCCAGCGCACGCGCCAGCGCCACCCGCTGTTTCTGACCGCCGGAAAGCTGTGCCGGGAAACGCCCGGCCAGATGTCCCAGCTGCACCATCTCCAGCAGGCGCGTGACTTTTTCTTTAATGGCCGCCGCAGAAGGGCGCTCGCGGCGCGGCAGCACGGTCAGTCCAAAAGCGATATTGTCGAACACCGTCATATGGCGAAACAGCGCATAGTGCTGGAATACAAAGCCGACGCGACGGTCGCGGGCGTGCAGCCGCGTCACATCGTTGCCGTGAAAGCTCAGACGGCCGCTGTTCTGGCTCTCCAGACCGGCGATAATACGCAGCAGCGTGGTTTTCCCGGAGCCGGACGGGCCCAGCAGCGCCACCATCTGACCAGAAGGGATATCCAGCGAAATATCGTTCAGCACTTTAGTCCGGCCAAAGGATTTGTTGATGTTACTGATTTCAATGCTCATTGTTCCCCCTCCCGTTGCGCGCGGCGTTCTAAACGCCATTGCAGCGCGCTTTTCAGAAACAGCGTGACTATCGCCATCAGGGTCAGCAGCGCGGCGGCGGTAAAAGCGCCCACGCTGTTGTAGTCCTGATGCAGCAATTCTACCTGTAGCGGCAGCGTGTAGGTTTCGCCGCGAATCGATCCCGAAACCACCGAAACCGCGCCAAACTCGCCAATCGCGCGCGCGTTAGTTAATACCAGGCCGTACAGCAGCGCCCAGCGGATATTTGGCAGCGTAACGCGCCAGAACATCTTCCAGCCGGAGGCGCCAAGCAGCACCGCGGCTTCATCTTCGCTGCTGCCCTGGCTCAGCATCACCGGCACCAGTTCGCGCACCACAAACGGACAGGTCACGAAGATAGTGACCATCGCCATACCCGGCCAGGAGAACATCAGCTGAATGCTGTGCTCGTCCAGCCAGCCGCCCGCCGGGCCGTTTACGCCCCAGAACAGCAGATACATCAGCCCCGCCACCACCGGCGACACGGCAAAAGGAATATCAAACAGCGTCAGCAGCAGCTGGCGGCCGGGAAAGGTGAAGCGCGTCACCAGCCAGGCCAGCAGCGTGCCGAACACCAGGTTAACCGGCACGGTGATCAGCGCCATCAGCACGGTCAGCCAGATGGCGTGCAGCATGTCGCCATCTTTCAGGTTGCTGAACATCGCCGTCACGCCGTCGGAAAAGGCGCTGGCGAAAATAGCGATAAGCGGCACCACCAGCAGGCCGAGCGAGACGATCATGCCCGTGGCGATCAGCAGCCATTTGCCCCAGCGCGGACGCTCGCGTCCAACGTGATTCAGTTCGGTAACGTCAGCCATTATTGACCTCCAAGACGACGGCCAAAGCGGCTTTGTAGAGTGTTAATCGCAAACAGCAGCAGCAGCGAGGCGGCCAGGATCACTGAAGCGATGGCGCTGGCTGCCGGATAGTCGAACTCCTGCAGACGCACGAAAATCATCAGCGAGGTCACCTCGGTTTTCCAGGCGATATTACCGGCAATAAAGATCACCGCGCCGAACTCGCCCAGGCTGCGGGTAAAAGAGAGCGCCGTGCCGGCCAGCAGCGCCGGGCCAACTTCCGGCAGCACCACGCGGCGGAAGCTCTGAAACGGCGTGGCGCCGAGGGTTTCCGCCGCCTCTTCATATTCCGGGCCAAGCTCTTCCAGCACCGGTTGCACCGTGCGCACCACGAAAGGAATGCTGGTAAAGGCCATCGCCACGGCGATCCCCAGCCAGGTGTAGGAAACTTTAATATCGAACTGCGCCAGCCACTGCCCGTACCAGCCGTTCACGGAAAAAAGCCCGGCCAGCGTCAGGCCTGCTACCGCCGTCGGCAGCGCAAAAGGCAGATCCATTAAGCCATCCAGCAGCGCGCGCCCCGGAAAACGGTAGCGCGTCAGGATCCAGGCCATCAGCATGCCGAAAAAGGCGTTAAACACCGAGGCGACGCCCGCCGACAGCAGCGTCACCTTATAGGCGGCAATCATCTGGGGATTGGTTACCACATCCCAGTACTGTGCCAGCGTCATCTCAGACAGCTGCATCAGCAGCGCGCTGATCGGCAACAGCAGGATCAGACAGGTAAAAAACAGACTACTGCCCAGGCTCAGTCCAAAGCCGGGCAGCACGCGCTTACTTTTAGTGGCAAACATTACTCACGTCCCGCTGCTAACAACTTATCCAGTTCGCCACCGCTGGCGAACTGCGTTTTCATGACCTGCTCCCAGCTGCCGAATACCTGTTCCACGCGGAACAAATCGACGGCCGGAAAGCGCTGCCGCTGCTGCGCCATCAGCTCAGGATTATTTACGCGGTAATAATATTGAGTGATGATTTTCTGCGCCGCAGGCGTGTAGAGATAGTTCAGGTACGCTTTGGCCGCTTTTTCCGTATGGTTGGCCGCCACGTTTTTATCGATCCATGTGACCGGGAACTCCGCCAGCACGTTGCTGTGCGGGACAATCACCTCAAAATCCTGCTGCGGGTACTGATTACGGATAGTGTTCACTTCCGACTCAAAAGTGATCAGCACGTCGCCAAGCCCGCGCTCGACGAAAGTGGTGGTCGCGCCGCGCCCGCCGGTATCAAAAACCTCGACGTTTTTAAGGAACTGCGCCATAAACCGTTCGGTTTTTGCTTTGTCGTGTCCGTCCGCTTTATCCGCCGCGCCCCACGCCGCCAGCCAGGTATAACGACCATTGCCGGAGGTTTTTGGATTAGGAAATATCAGCTTTACGTCGCTTTTGACCAGGTCGCGCCAGTCATGGATCTGCTTTGGATTGCCCTTGCGCACCAGAAAAGCCATGGTGGAATAGAAAGGCGAGCTGTTGTTGGGCAAACGCTGCTGCCAGTCCGCCGGAATGAGGTTGCCGCGATCGTGCAGGATCTGCACGTCGGTCAACTGGTTATAGGTTACGACATCGGCTTTCAGGCCCTGCAAAATGGCCAGCGCCTGTTTGGACGACCCGGCGTGTGACTGCCTGATCGTCAGCTTGTCGCCGCCGTTTTGCTGCGCCCAACGCTGTTCAAAAGGCGTGTTCAGGGCCGCAAACAGTTCGCGTGAGACATCATAAGAGCTGTTCAGCAGCTCTGTCGCCTGGGCTGACCCGGCCAGCAGCAGCAGAACGGCGCCGCTACAGATTTTTTTCAGTGTGGTCATGCTGTTCATCCCGGAATGATGGCCCGTCTCACGGCCTGAGAGGGTTCAGTTTATTTATAACCACACGAAAAGGAGTAACTGTTTTATATACCGTTTGGTGATTTGGAAGTTTAAAAAGCTATAAGCGGGCGGGACAGGTTATGCAGCGGGCAGAAATAGAAAGCCTGTTTGAAGCAACGATCGCGCAAGGGGAACACCATGTCCAGGGAACGGTCGCGGATACGCCGGGCGGCGTGTGCTGGCTGCGCGCGTGGAACGATCGGGAAAGGGACAGCAAGCGCAATGACTATCCCGATCTGTTTCTGATAACGGTAGCGGCGGCTATCTGTCCTGTGACACACAGCCGCAGGCCAATCAGCGGCGCCAGACGATCTGGCTTACCTGCCATTTCTTCAGCGTATCATCAGACGGCAACAGCCCTTCCGGCCCGTGCCATTCGCCGGTAAAGACGTAGCTGATATGCTGGCTGTCCGGCGCGCGGCACTCTACTCCCTTGCCGCCAGCCGCCTTCTGACAGGCACCGAAAGCGCGGCTATAGAGGTCGCTGAAAGGCGTGCCGATCTTCACACCAGAGGTAGTCTGGATGCTGTCATCCATCACCCGCACCTCGCTGACGCTGGTTTCGCCCGTGATTTCCAGCTTCACCTCTTTGCCGTCGAGCGCCTGGAAGAAGGTGATAACCTTGCCGTTTTCGCCGCGCATCCCTTTACGTATCTGATAGTCGTCGTTCAGCGCTTCGCCAACCGCCTGCTCGTTCATCGCAGTCGCGCCGTTCAGGCCGCCAACGCCCTGCTCGCTGACCTCAGTAGCAGAACCGAACCAGTGCCAGGGCGAGAGGCTGGACCAGGAATAGGTCAGCGGGTTCCACCAGGTGGCCCCGTGAGTGGCCGGTGCGGCGTCGCCGGAACTGGCGCAGCCAGCCAGCATAACGGCCGCGGCCAGGGCTAAAGGACGAACGGTTTTCATGAAAACTCCTGACAAAAAGAGAGGCGGCTGCCATAGCTCAACGCCTTTTACGGCAGCCCCAAAGAAAGGTTGGAGTACGGATCGGCAGAAAAGTTTATTCGAGGTGCTGCTCTGGCGCAAAACAGTCGCGCAGCCGCGCGCTGAAGGCAAACCAGCCCAGCGCCAGCAGATCGAAACCGGTAAACAGGATCATCCACGGCGACAGCGTGTCCTCGCCCAGCCAGAGGCTGGCGAACTGCACGCAGAGCATCACGGCCAGCGACAGGCAGAGTACCCAGCGCCACGCCTGCCAGAGCCGCGGCAGACGCTGGCGATAGCCGGTCAGCAGCAGCCCTACCGCCGCAGGCACGCCCAGCGCAATGCCCGTCCAGAACGCGCGCGTATCCGGATAGAACAGCGCCAGCAGCGCCGTGCCCTGATCGCGAGAGGCACCGGCCATAATAAACAGTAGCCAGGTGCGCGCCTGTAGCAGCAGCACGCCCCAGAAGGCCAGCGGCAGCTTCAGCTGGCCTTTGGCATCGTAGTCGTCGGGCGTGTAGAGGCGCATGGCGGAACGGTCGGCTGGCTTAATATTCGCGGTCTTCAATCAGGCGCTTACCGAGTAACATGCTGTCCTGCGTCTCGTAGTCCAGCTTTTCATAGAAACCCAACACCGCGTCGTTCTCTTCCCGCACCATCACGTTGATTTTCGGACAGCCGCGCGCAATCAGCTTTTTTTCAAGCCGGTTGATCAGCGCATTGGCGAAGCCACGGCCCTGATAGTCGGGATGCACGCCCAGATAGTAGGCTGAACCGCGATGGCCATCATAACCGCCCATCAGCGTACCGACCACGGCGCCACCGACCACCGCCACCAGAAACAGGTCGGGATCGTGATTAAGTTTGCGCTCAATATCCATTTCCGGATCGTTCCACGGGCGCAGCAGATCGCAGCGTTCCCACAGGGTGATCACTTCTTCAAAATCGTCCTGGCTAAATACGCGAATTTCCATAGCGTTGTCCCAGATGTTAACCACAATTCGCTGATTATCGCGGTTTCTTTCGCGGGCGCAACCCTCCGAAGAGATAATTGCCAGAAAGTGGCAGAAAGCGGCTACATAATCCCCAGATAGCACGCGATCGCTTTTCCAGCTGGCTGCATGAGCAGTGAATTTACGCTGCCGTTAGCGGCCTGAAATAAAAAGTAAAACGTTGAAATAGTTCCCGCCTCGCTGTCGTCTTATTGTTACGATATAACAGTAAGCACTTTGCGCCCTGAGGATGTTGTAATGAAAAAGTTTGGCCCGATGACCCCGCTTACTTCCCGCCGTCAGCTGCTGCTTTCCGGCCTGGCGCTGGCGCTGCTGGGCGGCAGTGCCGCCAGGGCAAAAGAAGCACCGCTTAAAACAGCATCCGCGCACGGGGCCACGCCGCCTAAAGCAAAGGGTAAAAGGATTGTGATGATCGATCCCGGCCACGGCGGCATCGATTCTGGCGCGGTAGGTGAAGAAGGTTCGGAAGAAAAACACGTGGTGCTGGAGATAGCCGGACATATCCGTCAGATGCTGAGCGATCATCCTCATATCGAGGCGCGACTGACGCGGGATAACGATCGCTTTATCCCGCTGGGCGAGCGCGTGGAAATTGCACACCAGCACGGCGCCGATCTTTTTATGTCGATACACGCCGACGGTTTTACCAGCCCCGATGCCAACGGCGCTTCGGTTTTCGCCCTTTCTAACCGTGGTGCCAGCAGCCGAATGGCCCGCTATCTGTCCGAGCGCGAAAACGCTGCCGATGCCGTGGGCGGCGTCAAGGTAGCGCAAAAGGATCATTATCTACAGCAGGTGCTGTTTGATTTGGTGCAGACCGATACGATTAAAAATAGCCTGACGCTGGGCAAGCACGTGCTGAGCCAGATCCGGCCGATTCACCATTTGCACAGTCAGCATCCCGAGCAGGCCGCTTTTGCCGTGCTGAAATCGCCTTCTATCCCTTCGGTGCTGGTGGAAACCTCTTTTATTACCAACCCCGCCGAAGAGCGCTTGCTGGGCACCACCGCTTTCCGTCGGAAAATCGCCGGCGCTATAGTGGATGGCGTTATCAGCTATTTTAATGAGTTCGATGCCAACAACCGCCGCCCCGGCTAGGGCATTTTGACGTATACTTCGCGCGTCATTTTACAGTCAGGCAAAACCATGAATACACCCGATATCGCCCTGGTAAAGCAGTTTCTGCTCAGGTTACAGGACACAATCTGTCAGCAGCTGGCGCAGGCTGACGGCAAGGCGCAGTTTGCGGAAGACAGCTGGACGCGCGAAGGCGGCGGCGGCGGCAGAAGCCGCGTGCTGCGCAACGGCGCGGTGTTTGAACAGGCTGGCGTTAACTTTTCTCATGTGCACGGCGACCAGATGCCCGCCTCCGCCACCGCGCACCGGCCGGAGCTGGCCGGCCGCAGTTTTGAAGCGATGGGCGTATCGCTGGTGATCCATCCGTCCAATCCTTACGTGCCCACCAGCCACGCCAACGTGCGCTTTTTTATTGCCGAAAAGCCGGGCGCCGACCCGGTATGGTGGTTCGGCGGCGGTTTCGATATGACGCCTTACTATGGCTTTACGGAAGACGCGGTGCACTGGCATCAAACCGCGGCCGATCTCTGTCAGCCCTTTGGCGAAGAGGTCTATTCACGCTACAAAAAGTGGTGTGACGACTATTTCTTTATTAAACACCGTAACGAGCAGCGCGGCATCGGCGGCCTGTTTTTTGACGATTTGAACACGCCGGATTTTGACCACTGTTTTCGCTTTATGCAGGCGGTCGGCGAAGGCTTCCTCAACGCTTATTTGCCGATAGTGGCGCGGCGCAAAACGCTGCCGTGGGGCGAGCGCGAGCGCCAGTTCCAGCTTTACCGCCGTGGCCGCTATGTGGAGTTCAACCTGGTGTGGGATCGCGGCACGCTGTTTGGTCTGCAGACCGGCGGCCGTACCGAATCCATTCTGATGTCGATGCCGCCGCTGGTACGCTGGGAATACGACTACCAGCCGCAGCCGGGCACGCCGGAAGCCGCGCTGTACACCGATTTCCTGCCGGTTAAAGCCTGGATTTAACATTGATATAGCGAGCCGGAAGCCGCCGCTCGCTATTTTTCCCCTCGCCTTCCCCAAAAATGTAGCAGCCAGTGCTGCCGCCTGCCGTAATCCTGAAGAAGTGCTACACTTTCAGGTACCGCGTTTTACCAGCCATTGGGCTAACCCATTGCAACAATCAGAGAAAACGCATTCCCATTACAGGACGTCTGATGCAATGTTTGGCCTGAGAATAATCCACCGCGTCGGAAGCCGGCCCTGCGTAAATGCACAGGATTGCGGCCCGGTTCGTTCGCTATTGGGCTTTGTAGCCCGGCGACAGCCGATGTTCCGGCACGGTCATCATTAGTTTTGCAGATTGCCCATCAAGGAGCCATGAGATGAACCAGCTAGACGCACTGAAACAATACACCACCGTGGTGGCGGACAGTGGCGATATCGAATCTATTCGTAATTATCACCCTGAAGATGCCACCACCAACCCATCTCTGATCCTGAAAGCCTCCAGCCTCGACTCTTACAAGCACCTGATCACCGACGCTATCGACTACGCCAAAAAACAGGGCGGCAGCAAAGAGACGCAAATCATCAACGCCAGCGACAAAGTCAACGTCAACCTCGGTATGGAAATCCTGAAAAGCGTGCCTGGCCGCGTTTCTACCGAGGTGGACGCTCGCCTGTCGTTTGACCGCGGCATGTGCGTGACCAAAGCCGAGAAGCTGGTGAGAATGTACGAAGACAACGGTATCGACCGTTCACGTATTCTGATCAAGCTCGCTTCCACCTGGGAAGGCATCCGCGCGGCGGAAGAGCTGGAGAAAAACGGCATCAACTGTAACCTGACGCTGCTGTTCTCCTTTGCCCAGGCGCGCGCCTGTGCGGAAGCGGGCGTGTTCCTGATTTCGCCATTTGTCGGCCGTATCTACGACTGGTACAACACCCGCAAGCCGCTTGACCCTTATGTGGTGGATGAAGATCCAGGCGTGGTTTCCGTTCGTAAAATCTACGAGTACTACAAGCAGCACCGCTATAACACCATCATCATGGGAGCCAGCTTCCGTAAAACGGAACAAATCATCGCGCTGGCGGGCTGCGATCGCCTGACTATTTCACCAAACCTGCTGGAAGAGCTGCAGGCCAGCGACGCGCCGGTTGAGCGCAAGCTGACGCCGTCAACTGAAGCTTTCCACCAGCCTGCTCCGCTTTCTGAATCGGAGTTCCGCTGGGAGCACAATCAGGATCCTATGGCGGTAGAAAAACTGGCCGAAGGTATCCGCCAGTTTGCCGTTGACCAACAGCACCTGGAAGACGTGCTGGCCGCTAAGCTGTAATTTCGTTCACGGGCCTCCCCGACGCGCGTCGGGGAAAGTCGCCCGACGTTTATTTGCCCAGTTCGTCCCCCCAAAAATATCAGGGAGAAAAATATGTCTTCACGTAGAGAGTTGGCTAATGCAATCCGTGCGCTGAGTATGGATGCGGTGCAAAAAGCCAAATCGGGTCACCCAGGCGCCCCAATGGGCATGGCAGATATTGCAGAAGTGCTGTGGCGCGACTTTTTGCATCACAACCCGACTAACCCTGCCTGGGCCGATCGCGACCGTTTTATCCTTTCCAACGGTCACGGCTCCATGCTGCTGTACAGCCTGCTGCACCTGAGCGGCTATGACCTGCCGATTGAAGAACTGAAAAACTTCCGCCAGCTGCATTCCAAAACGCCGGGCCACCCGGAAATCGGCTACACGCCAGGCGTGGAAACCACTACCGGCCCGCTGGGTCAGGGTCTGGCCAACGCCGTGGGTCTGGCGATTGCCGAACGCACGCTGGCCGCGCAGTTTAACCGTCCCGATCATGAGATCGTCGATCACCATACCTATGTGTTTATGGGCGACGGCTGCCTGATGGAAGGTATCTCGCATGAAGTTTGCTCGCTGGCCGGCACGCTGGGCCTTGGCAAGCTGATCGGTTTCTACGATCACAACGGCATTTCGATCGACGGCGAAGTGGAAGGCTGGTTCAGCGATGATACCGCCAAGCGTTTTGAAGCCTACAACTGGCATGTGATCAGCGAAGTAGACGGTCACGACGCCGAAGCGGTAGCGAAAGCGATCAAAGAAGCGCAGAGCGTGACCGATAAGCCTTCTCTGATCATCTGCCGTACCATTATCGGCTACGGTTCGCCGAACAAAGCCGGTAAAGAAGAAGCGCACGGCGCGGCGCTGGGCGATGAAGAGATCGCACTGACCCGCAAACAGCTGGGCTGGAACTATCCGCCGTTCGAAATCCCGCAGGAAATCTACGCACAGTGGGATGCCAAAGAAGCGGGCCAGCAGTACGAGAAAGCGTGGAACGACAAGTTCGCAGCTTATAAAGCGGCTTATCCGGAACTGGCGAAAGAGTACGCTCGTCGTATGGATGGTGGCATGCCGGAAAACTGGCAGCAGGAAACGCAGAAGTTTATCGAAGAGCTGCAGGCTAATCCGGCGAAAATCGCCAGCCGTAAAGCTTCCCAGAACTCGCTGGAAGCCTATGGCAAGCTGCTGCCGGAATTCCTGGGCGGTTCCGCTGACCTGGCGCCAAGCAACCTGACTATCTGGTCCGGTTCCAAATCGATTAAAGACGACCTGGCGGGTAACTATATCCACTACGGCGTGCGCGAATTCGGTATGACCGCTATCGCTAACGGCATCGCGCATCACGGCGGCTTTGTGCCTTACACCGCTACCTTCCTGATGTTCGTCGAGTATGCGCGTAACGCCGTGCGTATGGCGGCGCTGATGAAGGCGCGTCAGATCCTGGTCTACACGCACGACTCCATCGGTCTGGGCGAAGATGGCCCGACGCACCAGCCGGTTGAGCAGATCGCCAGCCTGCGCGTTACGCCAAACATGAGCGTCTGGCGTCCTTGCGATCAGGTAGAAACCGCCGTGGCCTGGAAACACGCGATTGAGCGCCACCACGGCCCGACCGCGCTGATCCTTTCCCGTCAGAACCTGGCGCAGCCGGAGCGTACCAAAGAGCAGCTGGAAAACATCTCTCGCGGTGCCTACGTGCTGAAAGATAGCGAAGGCACGCCGGAAGTGATCCTGATCGCTACCGGTTCCGAAGTGGAAATTACGCTGGGCGCGGCAGCAAAACTGACCGCCAATGGCCATAAAGTTCGCGTGGTGTCTATGCCTTCAACCGACCTGTTTGATAAGCAGGATCTGGCCTATCGCGAATCGGTGCTGCCTTCCGGCGTTACCGCTCGCGTGGCGGTGGAAGCGGGCATCGCAGACTACTGGTATAAGTATGTCGGCCTGAACGGCGCGATTGTCGGGATGACCACCTTTGGTGAGTCCGCACCGGCAGAGAAGCTGTTTAACGAGTTTGGCTTCACGGTGGAAAACATCGTCAGCCATGCAGAAAAACTGCTGAAGCCTCACTAAGCCTGTTCTCCTGCCCGCCCCTGGCGGGCAGGAGTCTCACCGCCCAGCCTGATACCAAACAGATTTTCCCCTTCGCGATGCTGATACCAGGCGTAGCCGCCGTGCAGTTCCGCAATAGCTTTAACCAGCGCCAGACCCAGTCCCGATCCCACGCTGTTGCGCGCCTCGTCTCCGCGCCAGAAGCGCTCAAATAATTTTTCCGTCTCCGCCAAAGGCTCACCCTTATTACCCACGGCTATATCGACAGCTTCTCCTGTCGCCTCGGTTTTTATGCGAACCAGCGTGTTTTCCGGCGCGTGGCGAACGGCATTGGTAATCAGATTGACCAGCGCCCGCTGAAACAGCATTTTATCGGCCTGAATATCGCCTTCCGCCTCCAGCGCAAAACGTAGCCCTTTTTCTTCCGCCAGCGGCTCCAGAAAATCGGTGATATTTTCCAGCGTGTCGGGCAGCGAAAAAACCTCTTTTCTGAGCGCCACGTTGTGGTGATCGGCTCTGGCCAGGAACAGAATGTTGTCGGTCAGGCGAGAGAGATTCTCCAGCTCTTCGATATTTCCTTCCAGCAGCTGCTGGTACGCTTCCGGCGTGCGCTCCTGCCCCAGTGCGACCTGATTCTGGCTGAGCATCACGTTGACCGGCGTGCGGAGCTCATGCGCCAGATCGTCGGCAAATCGGGTCAGCCGGGTAAAATCGTGCGCCAGGCGGCTGCGCATCACGTTAAGCGCCTCGCCCAGCGGCAGCAGCTCGCGGGGCAGAGTATTCAGTGGAACGCTGTCAGAAAGCCTGTCGGCGTGTGTGGCCGCGGTGATTTTGCTGAGCGCGCCTATGGCTCTTAGTCCCCGCCGGATCAGCAGAGGACTCAGGATAGCCCCAAGCATCAGCGCAGCCAGGCACACCAGCAGGCTTTCCTGGCGATACTGCTCCAGCATTTTGGCTCTTTCGCGCGCCAGCCGCGCTACCGTCAGCGTCACCGCGCCGCCGTTCGATTCGCCTTGCAGACTGAGAATGGTTAGCTCTTCACCTTCTTTGGTGCGCTGTCGGCGAAGCACGCCCGGCTGGTTTTCTGCGGTCAGCGCCGCCAGCCCAATGCCCGTCTGGTTAATCGTCACGTCCGGCCCCGCAGCCTGACGGATCAGCAGGATATCCTGCTGCGTGTCCACCATGCGGCTGAAATAAAGCGGCAGCATTTCCGGCTTCGCGCCATCCTGCAACAGCTGGCGCAGCTGAAGCGCCCGATTAATCAGCGTGCGATCGTCACGCCAGATCAGCTCGTGGCGTAACGCGCCGTAAAGCGTCAGCGTGATGCCGCCGCAGGCCGCCGCCATAATCAGCACAAAAATGATCGTGAGTCGGGCCGTCAGCGAGATCTTACGCATGCGGTTCTCCCGGCTCTGCCAGCCGGTATCCCATCCCGCGCACGGTGTCGATCAGTTTCGGCTCGTAGGGGTCGTCTATCTTGCGACGCAAACGGCGGATGGCTACGTCAACCGTGTTCGTTTCGCTGTCAAAATTAATGCCCCAGACCTCGCTGGCGATCAGCGTTCTCGGCACTATTTCTCCGCGTCGGCTGGCAAGCAGCCACAGCAGCGCGAATTCTCTACGGGTCAGTGCGACCGATTCGCCCTGCCGGCTGGCCGTCTGCCGCACCGAATCCATGACCAGATCGCCAACCGTCAGCACCGCTTGTGTAGGGTGATTCTGGCGCAGCTGCGCTCTGATGCGGGCCAGCAGCTCGGCAAAAGAGAAAGGTTTGACCAGGTAATCATTGGCGCCCAGCTCCAGCCCTTTAACACGATCGTTTACCGAATCTCTTGCCGTCAGGCAAATTACCGGCGTGGCGCGGGCGGTACGCAGCGAGCGTAATACCTGCCATCCGTCCATGCCGGGCAGCATGATATCCAGCACGATAAGCGCATAGTTCTGGCTCAGGGCCAGGTGCAGTCCGTCGCGGCCGTCGGTGACGCTGTCCACCACAAATCCGGCTTCGCGCAGGCCCTGACAAAGCCAGTCGCTGGCTTTCTGGTTATCTTCAATCAGCAATAGTTTCATAAGCACAAGTCTGCCACGAGGCGGAAATTTTGTCCCCGAACTTCAGCCAATCTGACATTTTTGTCATGCTCGCGTCAGGTTGTTTCCCTTTGTTCTACGTTATAAAGAGGCATATTCAAACAGGAGAAGTGATGATGAAACAATATTTCAACGCGGCAGCGCTGGCGCTGGCCCTTACCGCTTCTGCCTCCGCGATGGCCGCAGAGCAGAATCTTTTAAGCGTACACGTGCTGAACCAGCAAACTGGCAAACCGGCATCGAATGTGGAAGTTACGCTGGAGCAGAAACAGGACGCGGGCTGGAAATTCCTTAACAAGGCCAGCACCGATAAGGATGGACGTATTAAACAGTTCTGGCCTGCGCAGCCTGCAGCCACCGGCGATTACCGCGTCGTATTTAAAACCGGACGCTATTTTAGCGAGCAAAAGCAGGAGAGCTTCTTCCCGGAGATCCCGGTAGAGTTTCATATCAGCAACACGGCCGAGCATTATCATGTGCCGCTGCTGCTTAGCCAGTACGGCTACTCAACCTATCGCGGCAGCTGATCGCGTAAATGGGCGCCTCACCGGGCTGGGGCGCCGTGAATCAGGTAAAAGCTTTGCGCTTTTCTACGCCGTTCAGGAAAGCATACTCAATGAAGCCTTTTCACTCCGTAGACGCCTGCTCTGGCGCAGGCGGCATATCCCTTTTGCTGGTCCAGAGCGTCGGCCAGTCGTCGCTGCCGTGCCAGGCATCGCAGGTTCCCTCTTCCGCATATTCCGTCAGCACAAACTCGCGCCCGTCATACTGCCAGCGGGTAGCCGTACCGCAGTCGCCAAGGCCTCTTCCTTTGCCAAACGTCAGCAGCTCGCCGCGGCTGGCATCATAATCGGCATTGATCAGCTCCAGCTTTTTTTCTCCATGACGCGGCGGCGTAAAAGGCAGCGTCAGGGTCAATCCTCTGGCCATATAGGGCTGGCTGCGGGTGACCTCGAAAGCAAGATCGATAACGTTATAGGCACCCATTTCACAGCTGACCAGCAACAGGGCTTTTTTATCGTTCAGCGGCGCGACGCTGACCTGGCGACGCTGAGGATCCAACGAGCAGCGATCGGTATTGACGCGCCAGGTGCCGTAATCCAGCAGGCCGGTAGTTTCTTCACGCGTCAGGGCGGGCGGCACCGGTTGCAGACGGGGAGCTTCGGGGAAATCGGGCGGTGGCGGCACGTCCATTGCCGGACGTTCACCCTTTTTAATCCAGGCGCTCATGCCGTTGACCCGCCCCTGGATATCATCCATCAGCAGCAGCGCCGCTTTCAGGCCGTGCAGCGAGATAGTGGCGCGCGGCCGATAAAGCAGCTGTAGATTATCAGCGTCCATCACCAGCGACAGAAACTCATTGATGGAGATAGCATGGCCGGTAGAAAGGTGATGCGGCTGAACCTCCCAATGTTTTAAATCGGGCTTCAGCCGCTGGCCGTCCAGCAGCAGATTGTCCTGCAAAGGCGCGCCGCTCAGCTTGCCGGTATAGCGACTGCCGTAATCAATACGCAGAAAGGGCCGATCGTTAACGCCGGCATGACGACTGATGGTCATCACCAGCCCGTTGACGCCCGGCACGCTCCGGGCCACGCAGTAGTTCTGGTTATTACAGGTTATCTGCCAGTCAGAAAAGGTTTTTTGCAGGGGTTCGGCATGCAGTCCGGCGGCAAAAAACAGCAGCGCCAAAGGTAACTTTATCCAATAATGCATCGATACCCGTATCCCCGAATGACAGTTAAGCAGTAAGCATAGCGTAGCGGTTACCGCTCGGCACAATTAAATCAGCCGCAGCGCATTAAAAGAATAATTACCCGCTTTAATTATATTGAACTTTATGTGCAGGCGGCTCAATCAGATAAATCGGACAAGGAAAAAAGCGCCGCAGGACCGTCAAAAAATCGCTTATTATCAGATGAAAATAAAGTTTTTTTGTTTAGAAAGGATTAAAACTGCAGTAATAGTGTGAGCTTTGTCACCTTTTGCGCCCAGCGCGGCAAAGCCTGTGCGGCGGCTGCAAGCTGTCCGAATAAGATTGTTAAGCCTGAAATTTCATCATATAAGCAGATAGTTCTGATGCCAGCCTGAATAGCCTGCTCAGAGGCACATGCAAAAAGTTTATTCTCCTCCCTGTTTAGCTTATATTTATGCCATCGTCTGCGAAGATATTAAATAAATAATTAACTGAAGTTAACCCGCAAAAACTAAGGTTAATATTTGCGGATTATTTTATTTATTGACCCGGACGCTCTTATCTTATTAAGACCAGCTGTTAATCATCAGCCCGTCATTTTTAACCCAGCGTTAACCAACCTTCAATCAGCGCATACTGGAGCAGCATCACCGTTTTAGCGTCTTTAATCTGCCCTGTTTTCACCCTGCTCCAGGCATCGGCAAAGCTCAGCTCCATCACGTCAATATCTTCATCGTCAACGCCGCCGCCTGCTGTGGCCCGCAGCGAGTCGTTATACTCTGCGGCAAAAAAATGCAGCCGTTCGGTTACGCCTCCTGGCGACATATAAAGATCGTAAAGCTTGACCACTTCTCCCACTTCATAGCCGGTTTCTTCAACCGCTTCCTTACGGATACAGACTTCCGGCGAATCATCGTCCAGCAAGCCGGCGCAGGTTTCGATCAGCAGGCCGCTGTCGTTGCCGTTCAGCCAGGTGGCGATACGAAACTGACGGGTCAGGACCACGCTGTTTTTTTCACGGTTGTAAAGCAGGATGGTGGCGCCGTCGCCGCGATCGTAAACTTCGCGCTTATGACGCAGGGTTTCCCCATTTTTCGTCGTAAGGTCATAGGTGAAGTTGCGCAGCAGGAACCAATTTTCCGACAGGATTTTATCTTTGATCACTTCGACTTTGACTGACATACAGGCTCCGTTGCCTTTAGCGGAAGTGAGCCATCATAAGGCCTGCCCTGGGGGAAAACTATCAGCGGACATAAAAAAGGCGGCCACCGGGGCCGCCTTTTACTGCTGCTTCAGCTTCAGCGCGACGTTTCTTCCGCCACGTGATCGTGCTCGGTCTGCGCGATTTGGTTAGCGCGTTTACGCACGCCGAACCAGCCCAGCACCAGCACGACGGCGATCAGCGGCACGGCGGCGATAGTGTAGGTGCCGTTCGGGTAGTCAAACGCCATCAGCACCAGCACGCTGGCCAGGAACAGCAGCGTCAGCCAGGACGTAAACGGCGCCCACGGCAGCTTAAAGCTGACGTCTTCCGCGCGGCCTTCTTTAATCGCCTTACGCAGACGCATCTGGCAAACCACGATAAAGGCCCAGGAAGAGATAATCCCTAAGGAAGCGATATTCAGTACGATTTCGAACACGCGCGAAGGCACGATATAGTTCAGCCAGACGCCCACGATATAGACGGCTATGGTGACCAGGATGCCCATATAAGGCACCTGTTGACCGCTCATTTTAGAGAGGAACTTTGGTGCCGATCCGCCCATAGACATCGAGCGCAGAATACGGCCGGTAGAATAGAGGCCAGAGTTCAGGCTGGAGAGCGCTGCGCTGAGCACCACGATATTCATGATGCTGCCGATATAGGGCACGCCCAGCTTCGAGAAGAAGGTAACAAACGGGCTTTGACCCGCCTGATAGGCGTTCCACGGCAGCAGCAGCACCAGCAACACCACGGAGCCGACATAGAACAGGCCGATACGCCAGATCACGCTGTTGATCGCTTTCGGCAGCATGGTCTTCGGATCTTTACACTCTCCCGCCGCCGTGCCAACCAGCTCGATAGAGGCGAAGGCGAAAACGACGCCCTGCACCAGCACCAGCGCAGGCAGCAAACCGTGCGGGAAGAAGCCGCCGTTATCGGTAATCAAGTGGAAGCCGGTGGCGTTGCCGTCCAGCGGCTTGCCGCTGCCAAGAAACACCACGCCCACAATCAGGAAAAGCGCGATAGCCAGCACCTTCACCAGCGCAAACCAGAACTCCATTTCGGCAAACCATTTTACGCCGATCATGTTCATGGTACCGACGATAGCCAGCGCGCCCAGCGCGAATACCCACTGCGGCACATCACCAAACGCGCCCCAGTAGTGCATATAAAGCGCTACGGCGGTGATATCCACGATCCCGGTCATCGCCCAGTTAACAAAGTACATCCAGCCTGCAACGTACGAGGCTTTTTCGCCCAGGAATTCACGTGCGTAAGAAACGAAGCTGCCGCTGGAAGGACGATGTAAAACCAGCTCGCCCAACGCGCGGAGTATAAAGAAAGAGAAGATGCCGCATACCAGGTAGACGATAGCCAGCGCCGGACCGGCAATTTGCAATCGCGCGCCCGCACCCAGGAACAGGCCGGTACCAATAGCCCCGCCGATAGCAATCATCTGCACATGGCGATTGTCCATCGCTTTGTGATAGCCGGAATCATGAGAATTTAACCAACGTCTTCTTGCGGCGCGCTTGTCTGCTACCGCTTTTTTATCAGCTTTCATTTTCTTTCCTAATTATCCTGTCCACAGTGATACGGCTACCATTCCCGGGCGACCTGATTTCTGTTGCGCTAACCAAACGATTGCGTTGCCCGCAGGCGTTCGGGCGTTTTCCCCTCTTCCTGTAGTTATTGTGTTGACGGAAGCGGGAAAATCACGGCGATGCATCCTAACCGTTCTGTAAAGCCGACGCAAAAAATCTGTAGGCGAAATCGTGAGGTTTTGTGACTTCCATCAGAGGAGGCAAAAAAAAACCGACCGCTTAAGACGGTCGGTTCTCCAACAGGGAAAGGCTACATGGGACAGGACAGGTTCTAGCGGTAAATCTCGGCGTTGCCGCTCCACAGGCTGGAGTCGCCGGGGGTGTCGGCACGGATCACGCGATAGTGGCTGGCGCCCATCTCTTCGGCTTTTTGCGCCAGCTGCGCGGTGGCGTCATCCAGCGAGCCGGTCACGCCGGTCACGGAAACCGTGCCCATTTGTTGCAGGTTTTGACTCTGTTCAGTGCTGACCTGGGTGGCGGCCAGCGTTGAAAATGAAGTGGCGGCCAGAATGGCAGCGGCAATCGTTGCAGGCAGTTTATTCATAGTTAGCTCCTTATCCGGATTAGCGGATAGCATGATTCGGGATACGGCGTTAACTATGACGGATGAGGTGCAAAGCAGGGTAAGCGCGCGGTAAAAGCGTTAAAGGAATGTGGGCGTGACAAACATTTATCCCAAGAAGCGTCAATAAAAGTTACTTTTTCTGCATGATGTAACTTTATATTAATGCGCAGCGTAATTTTATGACGACTTTTTAACTCTACCCGCCGCCGCGTCTGGCTTCAAGTGCGCGACCGCACACTTTTGATCTTTCGCAAAGCGCCGGCGTTCGTGCGCTGCACCGCGCGAGGAAAAGCTTATACTGCGGCAGGCCTTATCTGGCTGACGCTGGCCGATGACGCTATCCGCAGCGTTAACGCCCTTTACGGGAGCATTGCATGTTAAAACGTTCCGTTACCCGCAGCCTGGCTCGCGCGCTGTTCGCTATCGTGCTGCTGGCCGTGTGCTGTTCTTTTCTGGCGCTGCTGACGCTTTCAGCCAGCCTGCGCGATGCCGAGGCGCTCAATATGGCCGGTTCGCTGCGCATGCAGAGCTACCGCCTGGCGCTGGATGCCGCAACCCGCTCGCCCTCGCTGGACAGCGATATCCTCAGCTATCAGCAGTCGCTTCAGGCGCCGGTGCTGCTTTCGCTACAGCATGCCTGGGTGCCAAACAATGTTAAAGCGCGCTATCACGAAATGCTGACGGCCTGGCAAAAGCTACAGCCCGAGCTGACCAGGGACGATGGTCAGCGCTTCCGGCAGCATGTCTCGCACTATGTCGCGCAGATAGATCGATTTGTGCTTGCCCTGCAGCGCTGGGCGGAGCTGAAAATGAAACTGGTGGCAGGCGCCTGCCTGCTGGGCTTTATTGCCATTGCCCTGCTGGCGAAAGCCTTTGCCCGCATGTCGGGCGATTTAGAAAAACAGTATCTGTGGCTTGAACAGGCAGTCAAAGAGCGAACCGGCGATCTGCGCCAGGCGAATCGCCGCCTGAAACTGCTTTATCGCTGCTCCGAGATGCTGCGCGGACACGATAAGGCCTATGCGCAGGTGCTTGAGCTGGCGAAAGAGCATGAAAATCTGCCGATTATCGCTCTGGACGTGGCGCCTCGCTGGCACCTGACCGCTGGCGAAGAGGATAAACGTCTCGCCTGGCACAGCCTGCCGCTGGAGCAGACGCAAGGCGGGGTGCTGCGCTGGCAGGCAAGTGACAGCGAACCCTCGCTGATGCAGGGGCTGGCGACGATGCTGGGCCGCTCGTTACAGCTGGACGACGCTGAAGAAAAAGGCCGCCATTTGCTGCTGATGGAAGAGCGCGCCACTATCGCCAGAGAGCTACACGATTCCCTGGCGCAGTCGCTGGTTTACCTGCGCATTCAGCTGGCACGGCTGAAGCGCGTGGTCGACAAAGAGACGCCGCCGGCAGCTATCGTCGGCGAAATCGACGTGGCGCTGGCCGAAGCCAATCGCCAGCTGCGCGAACTGCTGACCACTTTTCGCCTGTCGGTGGAGCCAGCCGATCTCACTACCGCGCTGGAACAGGTCGTCGCGCAGCTTAACCGGCAAACGGAAGCGGATATTAAGCTTATCAGCGAGGCGCGGCAGCAGCGTTTGAATGCGCAACAGCAGGTACACGTTTTACAAATCGTCCGGGAAGCGCTGCTCAACGCTCTCCGCCACGCGCGCGCCAGCGACATTGCGGTACGCGTTACGCAGTCGGCCGCCGATTTGCTGCATATTGAGGTCAGCGATAACGGCCAGGGATTTTGTCTGGCCGATGCCAAACCCGGCCACTACGGTTTGGCTATAATGCAGGAGCGCGCAAAAAGTCTGAACGCGCAGCTGGAAATTACCCCGCAAGCGCAAGGCGGCACGCGGGTGCTCCTCCGTTTTATACCGGACAAAAGCTAAGGCGCACGGCGCTGAAATTTTGCATGATAATTTACATTTTATCCTCATTTTCTCCACGATTCCGCCAGGGACGCCGGGTAAAGTGAAACGCTCTGCTTAAACGCTTTGTTACGGGCAGCGATGCATTCTGCACGGCGTCGCCCGGTCGTAACCTTTCCCGACGCTAGCCTGGAGCCGCTGATGGCGAATTTTTTTATCGATCGCCCCATATTTGCGTGGGTGATAGCAATTTTGCTGTGTCTGACCGGTACTCTGGCTATTTTTTCGCTGCCCGTAGAGCAATATCCGGCGCTGGCGCCGCCTAACGTCCGTATTACCGCTAACTATCCCGGCGCTTCCGCGCAGACGCTGGAAAATACGGTTACTCAGGTGATCGAGCAGAATATGACCGGCATCGATAACCTGATGTACATGTCTTCGCAAAGCAGCAATACCGGCCAGGCGACGATTACGCTGACTTTTGTTGCGGGCACCAATCCCGACGAGGCGCGCCAGCAGGTGCAAAACCAGCTGCAAACCGCGCTGCGCAAGCTGCCTCAGGCCGTGCAGTCTCAGGGGGTGACGGTAACCAAAACCGGTGACACCAATATTCTGATGGTGGCCTTCGTCTCTACCGACGGCAGCATGGACAAACAGGACATTGCGGATTACGTCGCCAGCAACGTGCAGGATCCGCTGAGCCGCATCGACGGCGTGGGCCAGGTAGACGCCTACGGCTCGCAATACGCCATGCGCATCTGGCTCGATCCTGACAAATTGATCAACTATGCGCTGACCACCTCCGATATCGTCAGCGCCATCGAATCGCAAAACAGCCAGGTTGCCGTGGGCCAGCTGGGCGGCCTGCCTTCCGTAGAACGCCAGGCGCTCAACGCTACTATTAACTCTCAGTCGTTACTGACCACGCCCGAGCAATTTCGTCAGATTACGCTGCGCGTTAATCAGGATGGTTCGGAGGTGCGGCTGGGCGACGTGGCGCAGGTGGCATTGGGCGCGGAAAAATATGACTATCTGAGCCAGTACAACGGCCAGGCCGCTTCGGGTCTGGGCGTAAAGCTGGCTTCGGGCGCGAACGAGCTGCAAACGGACAAGCTGGTCAGAGCGCGCATTGAAGAACTTTCCCACTATTTCCCGCCCGGCCTTAAGGCGGAAATCGCTTATGAAACCACGCCTTTCGTGGTCGCCTCTATTGAAGACGTGGTGAAAACGTTGCTGGAGGCCATCGTACTGGTGTTCGTGGTTATGTATCTGTTTTTGCAGAATTTTCGCGCCACGCTTATTCCCACCATCGCCGTGCCGGTGGTACTGCTTGGCACTTTTGCCATTCTCTCTGCCTGCGGATTCAGTATTAACACGCTGACGATGTTTGCGATGGTGTTGGCGATCGGCCTGCTGGTGGACGACGCGATTGTGGTGGTGGAAAACGTCGAGCGAATAATGAGTGAGGAAGGCCTCTCGCCGCGCGAGGCCACGCGAAAGTCAATGGGGCAAATTCAGGGCGCGCTGGTGGGGATAGCGCTGGTGCTCTCCGCCGTTTTCGTGCCGATGGCCTTTTTTGGCGGCACCACCGGCGCCATTTACCGGCAGTTTTCCATCACTATCGTTTCCGCTATGGTGCTTTCCGTGCTGGTGGCGATGGTGCTGACGCCCGCCCTTTGCGCCACGCTGTTAAAACCCCTGCCGCCGGGCGCGCATCATGAACGGCGAGGATTCTTCGGCTGGTTTAACCGCACCTTTAACCGTAACGCAGACCGCTATAAGCGCGGCGTAGGGCGCATCGTAGCGAAAGCGGGACGCTGGCTGCTGCTTTATGTGCTGCTTATCGCCGGCATGGCGCTGCTGTTCCTGCATCTGCCGACCTCTTTTCTGCCGCTGGAAGATCGCGGCGTCTTTACCACTCAGGTGCAGCTACCGCCAGGCTCCACGCTGCAACAGACGAATAAAGTGGTGAATAAAGTTGAACAATATTACCTGACCCGGGAAAAAGATAACGTGCTGTCGGTGTTTTCAACTATCGGCGCCGGGCCAGGCGGCAACGGACAGAACGTGGCGCGCATGTTTGTCCGGCTGAAAGACTGGCGGGATCGGCCGGGCAAGGACAACAGCTCGTTTGCCATTATTGAACGCGCAACCGTGGCCTTTAAAAACATTCGCGAGGGTCGGGTTATTGCCAGCAGCCCGCCCGCTATCACCGGCATGGGCAACTCGGCCGGTTTTGATATGGAATTACAGGATCATGCCGGTTTGGGTCACGACGCGCTGATGCAGGCTCGCGATCGGCTGCTGGCGATGGCGGAGAGCGATCCGTCACTGGCCCGCGTGCGTCATAACGGGCTGGACGATACGCCGCAGCTGCGGATCGATATCGATCAGCACAAGGCGCAGGCGCTGGGCGTGTCGGTGGACGATATCAACGATACGCTCACCACCGGCTGGGGATCGACCTACGTCAATGACTTCCTCGATCGCGGTCGCGTAAAGAAAGTCTACGTGCAGGCGGCCGCGCCTTTCCGCATGCTGCCGGACGATATCAATAAATGGTACGTGCGCAACAGCAGCGGCGGGATGGTGCCCTTTTCCGCTTTCGCCAGCACCCGCTGGGAAACCGGCTCACCGCGTCTGGAACGCTATAACGGCTATTCGTCGGTAGAGATCGTTGGCGAATCCGCTCAGGGCGTCAGCACCGGCACCGCTATGGACAGCATGGAGCAGCTGGTCAGCAAGCTGCCGACCGGTTTTGGCGTGCAGTGGACCGGCGCGTCGTTTCAGGAGCGGATGAGCGGCTCGCAGGCGCCCGCGCTCTATGCCATTTCTCTGCTGGTGGTTTTTCTCTGCCTGGCGGCGCTTTATGAAAGCTGGTCGGTGCCTTTCTCCGTGATGCTGGTCGTCCCGCTGGGCGTGGTGGGCGCGCTGGCGGCGACCTGGCTGCGCGGGCTGGAAAACGACGTCTATTTCCAGGTAGGGCTGCTGACGGTGATCGGGCTGTCGGCAAAAAACGCCATTCTTATCGTGGAGTTTGCTAACGAGATGAACAGTAAAGGACGCGATTTGCTGGAGGCGACGCTGGAAGCCTCGCGTCAACGCCTGCGCCCTATTCTGATGACGTCGCTGGCCTTTATTTTTGGCGTGCTGCCGATGACTGTCGGCAACGGCGCAGGCTCCAGCAGCCAGCACGCGGTAGGCACGGGCGTGATGGGCGGGATGATCGCCGCCACCGTACTGGCGCTGTTCTTTGTGCCGATTTTCTTTGTGCTGGTGCGCCGACGCTTTCCGTTAAAAGAGAGGCCGATCGCATAAAAGAGCAAAGGCAGCCTGAAGGCTGCCTTTTTTAAATTCGGTTACTGAAGGTAAAGCTTGCCGGCGTGCTGCCGGATTTTTCTTTATGAATGTGTTACTTACGAGTCAACATCGTTTCGATAAAGTCTTTCCAGTTCCCCAGTTCTAAATCAATCATACATCACCTCTCTCGTTGTGTTGCGGTCATTATAGGATTATTCCTAAGGCGAAGTGAACAACTTTCGGCCATGAACAGGGGTATAAAATTAAGAATTATCTTAAAACGTGCGGCCGCGCACATTTCTTATCGGTTGATTTTTAAGGGAATTAATAGCCTGCTTATCATCAGGGATCGGACGATCGGCTAACCGCTTGATTAGGCTGATATGTCAGCAAAAGGCATTTGGCAAGACACAACCGGGCTTCAGATATGAAGCGCGCGGTATGAGACATCAGGCACGAAGTACAAGGTTTGAAGTACGTAGTAAGAGACATCAGGCACAAAGTACGCGGTACGCGGTACGAGACATCAGGCGAAGCACGAAGTATGAAGCACGGGAAGTTTTTGAGGGGGCCTGAAGCCCCCTCGCGCATTTACTACTTCAGCACAATAATTTTGTCGTAGCCGCCGCTCTCGCTGTCTATATGGGTTTTGGCATCGGGATGCTCGGCCAGTACCGCTTCAACGATGTGATTAAACTCATCGCAGCGGGTCTCTTTTTTTCTGGCGATCACAATTGTCGATTTCGTCTCTTCAACCGTATGGGCGGAAGACGCTTCCATATAGTTCATATTATCCCTCCCTCTCCTCTGTTCCTGGGTTTATGCCGTCTTCCGTGCCTCGCAGGCGTATCCATTGTAAACTCAGCGCCTGAGCAGTATCGAATATAGATGAAGCCCACAGAAAATAGAAGGGAACCCGCCATGCTGACGAT
>Ga0157358_1000135_pt1 | contig 29078 bp, 26 predicted proteins | sample AttcapACBM2_FD_111484 | JGI IMG/M metagenome (GOLD analysis project Ga0157358, IMG submission 111484) | Fungus gardens microbial communities from leaf cutter ant in Botucatu, State of São Paulo, Brazil - Atta capiguara ACBM2 | ecosystem: Host-associated > Fungi > Mycelium > Unclassified ... | reverse complement strand
TCATGTGACTGCAATGTCATGTGCCTCTTCATTGTTAATAAAAAGGAAAAATAAATTCAAAAGAAAAGAAATATAAAATCAAGAAAAATAGATAAAAGAAAAAGAAAAATGTTAGTGTCCAAAGCGTTCCATAACAGAAAGTAGGTACTAACAATACCTACTTGAGAAAATAGTAATTAAACTACTCATAAGTAGGAGAATTTAGATAAAAGTTCTCTTTCTTTCTCCCCTTTACTTACTCATGGCTTATGTATTAGTCTAAAAATATAAGAAATAGATGTAACCTAAATAGCTGAAAAGATATTCTGAGATCTCAGAAGCACATAGTCTTTTCTTTATTCTTTATCCAATACTGATCTAATGATCTACTCATAAGTACTAATTTCCTTCCTCTTTAGTTATTTCTACTGGCTATCTCAACTTGCAAGCTCATTTTTGACTCCTCCAGCTTCTAATCAGTTATGTTTCTACCTTATTCTATTATCCAAATATTTGTAGTGATATTGATTGTACTTATAAGTACTTGTTCTTTATAGCTAGTCTTTTGCAAGTACTGTGAAATCTTATATCTCTAAAGAACTCATTTTCTGAGATCTAGTTTGATTAATGGTTATCACATTATCCTTCAAGTTTGTCTCTGCTCAAGTAAGCCTGAAATGTTATCTAAGAGTTTCAAGTCTTCTTACTAAATAAGTCTTAAGTGTTTGAAAACTTGATAAGAGTATGTTTTCTTATGAAAAGCATTTTCTGGTATAATAGTAGAACTTAAGCAAACAGAACAAGATTCTTGGACTAAAGATGAATTTGTTCAGATTTTAAAATATGTAGCATAAGATAGTGAATAAGCTTTCATTAAAGAGTTTAACAGAGGAATGAACAGTACTATAGAGTAAAAGCTTATGAAGATAGAATGTTCTTTACAAAGTATCAAAAATAAACAATCAATTTAGATAGGCACTGGAAAAAGAGTAAATGAGTAAAGAAGAAATTAAGAAAAAAGAAAAAAGTTTTAAAACAAACTATAATAGCAAAAGACAATGTCTAGTTCTATCTCAGATTTGGCCAAGGAGATAGAAGACTTAGTGAATACTAGCAAGACTTGCTCTAATAGAAAGAGTTAAGAGAATGAATACTGTTATAGTAAACCTAGAGTAATAGTAACAAGCAGAGTTTATACTATGGTATAACTCTTATACAATAGATTGTCACATACCCATCCAAATACATCTGATCTACTCAGAGCATTTGTAAAAGAGGATTTTTTTCTAGTCTACTCATTCTCTTTCAGTATAAATCTACCTGGTTCTAATTTATGTCTGATTACTTCATAAATGATCACATAGCTTCTTATAATCTTCATGGAACTCTCAACTTGATTTCTGAGGACTTTTGTATATCCAGAGTAGTTACTTGTCTTTTCTAACCCTTGGATATAGTTTTAGTTACTAAGTATTAGTAATTTAGATACCTAAATACTCTGTAGTTTCTTAGCTTGAAAATCAACTAGTATAGTATACTGTTTGGATCCTCATACTTAAAAGTCTGGCTTCTTTTATATTCTGCTTTCTATTAATATTTTCTTCCTAAATATGACTATTATAATACACAGAGATATAATATATCTACTAAAGCCAAGGTTATTCAGAATCTACTTGTACATATATCAGATAATATTCTTATACTCTTCCAATATCTTTTCTAGTTTTCCTATAAATAGTTTCCTCTTTGGGGCATGTTCTTTATTTAACATGAATATAGATTGAGAGAGGAACTATTACAATTACAAGAGCTTTGGTCATATTGTAATATTACAATTACAGGACCTTGGAATGAGTTAAGTAAAGAAATCTTGTATTGGATTAACATAAGAGAACTTAATAGAGAACTCCATACAGGATTGTCTACCTTATATATTTAAACTGATGGTCTGTGCTATACTATAATTAGCCTACTCTAAATGACCATATATTTGCCTTTTGCAGAGTTTAACAAGGTTTATGCTCTAGAGAAAACCTAAGTTATATTATTTGCAATAATGTTTGGCATCTTCAGATCAAAGAAGACTCTGTGGACTTGAGTAGCAAAGTTGGGGTTAAAAGAATAGGTCTCCTTATAGGAGAGATTCACAGTTTTAACAGGTATCAGTAGTGTTTGGAGTTTGAGTTTTGGCAAAGTGGCAGATTCTCTAACACTCATCTTCTCTTCTAGATTATTATGATTTAAAACAAGAAGAATTGGTCAAAATTCAATGCTCTAGAAATCTGACAGATAAATAAACCATTGGACTGTAGGATTAAGATAGTGAAATTCAGCCACTTAATCTAGAGCAAAAACATTTGCAGCATTCTCCCAGAAGTTGGCTTTCAGGCCAAAATATTGCCACTTAATTAAGTATTGGTATTTCTTACAATGCTAGCAACTGTTTAAGATTTTCTCAACCTTTTATTCTTCTTTTCTATCAATAATAACTGAGTTAGAAGGAAGATTCAAACATCTTCCTATTATTGGATTGTTAGGAGTGACCATGAGTTTGATAATGTAAAACATTAGATGTAGTCTTTATAATGCTAATAGAAGCTTAAGGTAGTATGATATAGGTAGTATAATATAGGTATTATGACTTAAGTCTCAAAGTTAAGATAAAAAAAGCACACTCTTATATTGAGTAATACAAGAGAACTCAATAGAGTTCTAAGTACAAGCTAGTCTACCTTATATACTATATACTATAGTCTGTACACACACTATAACTAATCTAACTTGAAGTCTATATATATTATGACTTAAAACTTGATGACTAGTCAAAAGAAGAACATTATATAGGGTTTACATAAGAGAACTCAATAGAGCTCCAAGTACAAAGATGTCTATCTTATATATACTAGACTACTAGTCTAAGCTATACTAACCTTAGCCTATTCTAAAGATTATGCATACTACATGCTATTGATATGTGTATCAGGTATGATTTACACCAGGGGTGAAAGTCCACAAGATGGAATCAGAGATGTGTGGACTTGTGGAACAACCTTAGCTTCAGCTTATGTACTGTCCCATCTGTCTGCCATGTAATTGCAACTTCAGATGGAAGTAAGAAGTCTGAGATGGAAGTGAGTACTGATTGATGTGTTACTATTAAAAACTGGAGATTGAGTCCTATAAAAATTATCTTTGGTGATTATCAGACTAGTAAATTATATTAGAGTTCAAGATGGTAGACTCTAACTATTTTATTTTTTCTTTTCTCATTTGTTATTTTCTTCTCTTTTATTTTTATTTTTGGTGACTTAGGATTATGATTAATGTGACATTACTGTCACACCATCACATATAAGTCACATAACATGGTCATAGTCATGTGTCATATGGAAAAGCATAGAAGGTTCTGGAAGGATGATATCATACAACATGTTTAACATATATTGATCTTAAGGCAAACACATGATAGTTTATGGTAGGCTAAAAGTAATCAGTATGGACCATGGAATTCTAGTATATAAGATAAACAATCCTGTACAAAGTTCTCTATCAAGTTCTTATATGTTAACCTAATACAAGATTTATCCACTTGTTGTTATAACCTTAAATTCTTAGAGTGGGATAAAAGTCAAACTCTTATATTAGAGAAGACATAAGAAAACTCAATAGAGAGCTCTTTACAAAATAGTCTACCTTATATACTTGTACAGATGGTCTGTGCTAGCTACTGTGCATCCTACCCTAAATGACCATGTGTAAAGCATAAGATTAACATATGGTGACTATGTTGTATGATGTTACTTTGTTCCAGAACCCTCTACTCCCTTCTTTCAAGTTCTATGATTAATGTTGTGACCAATCACTTTAACCCTAACCCTAGATTTCCAAAAATAGAAAAAATGTAATATAATTCAAAAAGAAAATAAAAATAAGAAAGAAAATAAAATAAATCAAAGTCTATTGTTTTGTTTTCTTATACTTGTCCCACTCTAAGAACTTGAGTTTGTAACAAATTACAATGTAACTACTAGTCTTATATACAAGTACTAACTATAGGAGATGTTCAGGGTTTCAGTGGTATAGCCTCTATAGCTCTAAGTGGAGGTTTTAGTGATGAAATACTGATAGTGTCAAAAACAAAAAGTGTAGACTTAGTTTTTTCTTATTTTCTTATTTTATTTTCTTTTTGATTTATTTTCGTATTTTTCTATTTATAGAACTTAGAGTTAGGGTTAGTCATGTGACACAAGAAGAAAGGTGTAGAAGGTGCTAAAAGGATGATGTCATACAATATGCACAATGTATGTTGGCTTTGAGGTATACACATGGCTGTTTAGGGTAGGCTAGGAGTACATAGCACAGACCATGTGCCTTTAGTATAAAAGGTAGACAATCCTGTAAAGAGTCCTCTATCGAGTTCTCTTGTGTTAACCCAATATAAGGTTTCTCTTATTAACTAATACTAAGGTCTTTGAGTTATAACAGACCAAGTTGAATAAGAGTATCTCTATTATAGAAGACAGAATATCCAGATTGTTGTACCACTGCTTTGAGAGTGTGTTACAAGGAAGATGGCCACCATAGAAGGCAAGCTTGTAAATTAGATATTGAGAAAGCAATATTACTATAGGGATATATTTTCTGGTTGGATGAACTTGGCATATAACAATGTGAAATGATATTATTTTTCTAGAACCTTCTATATTCTTCTGTGACACATGACTTGTGACAACATCATGTAACATGTAACCAATATGTAATAGTTATAACAGTTATATGATGCTAAACTCTAATCTCAAGTTCAAAATAAAAAGAAATAGAAAATTAAAATTAAATAGAAAGAAAAATTAAAATAAAATAGAGTTCTCTGTCTTCAATTCTAACAATGTACTTTTTATAAAACCAACATATTATTGCTATACTATATAATATCATCTATTCTACAACCTTTTATATTTTTTTCTATGATATATGATATGTAACTGTGACTAGACTGTGACAGGTGACCATCATGTATGACATCACATCACATTTCTTCATTTAAGTCTAAAATAATGAAAATAAGAACCAAAATAAAATAAAGTTAAGTTTATTTGATTCTCTTTAATAAGTATCACAAATGAGCTATTCACTAGTTGTGATGCTTGAACTTAATGGTATTTCAGAGGTTTAGTATAAGAAAATAATGATAATAGGTGATGAGTAGTATTAACAGGAATAATTGATGTTATTAAGTCTGAGATCTAATACTCAGACATAGAAGTATATATACAAAAGAGTAATGGTCTATATGCAAGCTATTGCCATTATATGATCAAAAACTCATACCTGATGGGAGCTATCATCTGTCATAGCAGCTGTTAGGCTAATTTTAAAAGGTAACTAATTATATCACTACATTGATATGTTTTTATCTCTAGAATAAATACTTATTGTTATGTAATATACCATATATTATTGGAAGTGGTTTGATGAAAAATTTCCAATACAAGTTTGATTATGTAAATCTATCTAGTTATTTATAAGATATTAGCAAACAAAGATTTTATAATTACTGATGGCTTGATATCTCAGTTGTTTGTTATTGCTTTTATATATCCCACATATGTGCAGATAGCCCTCATTTGGAGCTTCACAGTGCAACTTGGTTTGTGAAAATTAGTCTACTAGTTGTGGAGATACAAGCTGAATGAAGTTTGTGATGGTCAGTGGCATCTATTCTCAAGTTATCTCTAGTTGAATCTACACTTTAACTACTATTATAGATATCTGTGATAGTTGAAAATAAAAATAGAAAATAGAAAATAAAAATAAATAGAGTTCATTATCTTCAATTCTAACAGAGATAGTATTTGTTCAACCTTCTAATTTAACTTTAAAAGCTTTCTTAACTCTGTTTTATACTTGAGTTTTTGAAATCTTAGAAAAAGTACCAGAGACATCATATAGGCCTGAGAATGATGATATATTGGTACTAGAGAGACCTGGACCAGATTTTCTACTTAGATTATAATTACTATATATTTTTCATAATAAGATTTAATAAGACTGACAAGTTCTCTAGTTAGAGAAATAGTGATAGTAGACTAAGAAAAATGTATTTACCTTTATATATGCTAAGCTAGTGGTTTATGATACATGAATTCTAACCTATATTAAAGGATATTGTTATAATTCAAGACTTAAAGTATTAAGTTAAGAAAGAAATCTTGTATTAGGGTTAATACAAGAAAATTCAATAGAGTTTCAAGTATAAAAGTGTCTATCTTAAATATACTAGACTACTGGTCCATGCTATACTAATCTTAGCTTACTCTAAAGGCCATACATATCATATGCTATTGATATGTAGAATAATATCATTGTTCTGAAACCTTCTATATTTTTTGTGATATATGATCCTATGACTGTAACTTGTGACAAATGTGTGACACAATGTCATATCATGTGACAGCTTGTGACAGTCACATATAAAATTATGCTAAACTCTAACCCTAAGTCTAAGAAATAAGAAATAAAATAAAATAAAATAAAAATAATAAATAAAATGAAAAAAGTAAAGTCTACTATCCTTAACTCTGACATCTAGAATCCCAAAAACTTTTCTTATTGTTTGAATCTTCATTCTCAGTCTTTATTTCCTGTATATATAAGATTTAAGTAGAAAGAAACAAAAAAGAAGACCTCTATCTAAAGACTCCTACTTGAAAGTATTTTAAATACTATTTTTTGAGTATACATTACTAATACTTCATTTATCACTTTTAGGCAAGTTTTAGAGGATTCTAGGAGTTTGAAAAAAACTAGCAAAAATACATTACCTAAGACAGATAATGTTGTGGTAGACTTTTAAGAAGCTATTTAATCTATTTACTAGATTTTCCAAGAGAGCTTGTTATATATAGTGTAAAGTTTACTGTTTAGAAGTGTGTTAGCAAAGAAGCATATTCATGAGTGGATTTTCTTTATCTATTTACTTTAACATTCTTTCTAATGATATCCTTTTGTATTTGAAAGTGTTATGTTCTCTTTGAATTTCTTAGCACATAATTGGGAGCTAGTATTACTTAGTTCTTATGGCATACTAGTGAAAATTTACTTCTACTTGACTTCTGTCAGTAATTAACTCTTGATGAAAGATATTCTCTGACTATTTGGAAGCACTGTCACTTTTGAAAAAGAACAGATCCTAAAGAATCTTGTCTTGGCTATGAGTAAACTAGTCAGGAAACAACAATATATGGAGAAAATAAGTATTAAGAGAGACATAGCTTATTTGATGTTCACTTACAAAACCTATAGAAGAGAAAATGTTTGGCCAAGAGCAGTAGGATTAATTTCTAAATATAGAAGAAAAGAGTCTAGATATTAAGAGAGGGAGTATACTTATAGAGGCAGAGTTGAATAGTTAAGTTCATAAGTCTCAGAGTTAATTTACAAGATTAGTAAGGATATTATTAGTTAAAAGTTCTGATGTATACTAGTGCTTGGCTACTTCTCTCATGTAGTATCATAAGGGTCTCAAGGCTTTGTCTGTATTAACAGTATTTATTAGATAGTTGTTTAAAGCAAACATGATTTAAGAAGCAAACAAAAAAAGAAAAAGGTTGAGATATAAAAATTGATAATCTATAACTATCAGACCATTGCTATTTCAAGATCACAGAGAGGGATATTCTGTTTTGCCATTAGGATAACTGAACAAATTCTATAGAGTTTATACTTTGCAGAAAGGTTTCTTAGAAGTAAGAATGACTCTAAACACTTCTAACAGCCTATACTAATTAAGAAAAACATTAGGCAGAACAATGCTGACATAACCTCAGAATGATTGCACTAAATGGTCAAAAACTCTAATGGAATGTCTAGAATAAGTACCTGGATTGGGAAGAGTTTATTGAATGATAGTTGAACAGATAGGAAAGAGATAACAGTGAAGTTAGCTTTACAAATCTCTATAAGGTTGATAGAAGTGTTTAAAACTTGTGGTATAGAAGAGGAAGTTTTTACAGTTTTAGCAATGGTATCAGCACTATTTGAAATTCAAGTTTTGATAAAGTAACAGGTTCTCTAACAATAGGAATCTAGACAATATCTTAAACTCTTTTTCTTTTTCTAGTCAATAATCTATTACATGATATTCAATTATAGTTTATAGGAAACTATATATAACAGGTAGCCTATGATTTATTCCTTAGAAGACATAAATTTTCCTTTTAATGAAAAAAAGACATTATTAGAATCAATAGAAATCAAGGAAAAATTTAAATACAGGTTGTTTGTAACTAATCTACTAATTATATGTGCAAGTCTACAAACAGACTTATTATACTGAGAATGCAGAGTTAAAAGAAACTAAGTAAGATAAACTGAAGAAAATATCTATAGAAACAGAGAAGTGAACTATCTTGACTTAAGTTCTTGTGTAAAGACAAAAGATGTCTTTTGTATTGAATAATATAAAAGAACTTGATAAAGTTTCAAGTACAAACTAGTCTACTTTATATACTACAGACCATGGTCTGTGTGCACACCACTACTAACCTACCCTAAAGTACATGTGCTTGCCATAAGACCAATATTTTGTTGCTATGCTATATGACATCATTTATTCTAAGACCTTTTATGATCTTTTCTGTGTTAAATGATTGTGTGACTGTGTCACATGTCACGCATTTTGTGATATGTGTGACTATCATATGTGATGTCATGTCACACTTTTGTCTAAGTTCAAAATAAAATTTAAAAAAAGAAACTCAAAAGATAAAATAAAGGAAAATAGAATAAAATTAAGTTCACAACTCTAATATGAACTATTTGAGTGCTCATAGAGACTCAGAAAAAGAAGGAGATCATTCTTGAGGAGAAAGAGCAAAGATACTTAGTTTCTTCTTCAAGAAGTTAACAAAGTACTTAATTAATGGAAAAGGATTAATCAAGGAACTGTGAGCAAACCTGGGACAGTTTTCAAATATGGGTCAATATTTTTCTATCTGGAAATATGTTATGATATGGTAAAGGAGGAAGTGGTGATATTCTTTAAATATTCTTTAGGATTTTATATTAAATTTTACTTTGAATTTACTTTTTTATTATTATATTGATGATGACAATGAATAGGCATGTGACAATGCAGTCACATGACATGTTACATGATATGATGTCATAAAATCCTAGAATGAACTAGAGTAGGCTAGAGTAGTCTAAATAGATAATGTCAAGGAGCATGTTAACTATATAGCTATCTCATGGTGTACACATGGTGCACTCATAAATGACATATGGATATTAGGGCAGGAGTAATTATTTGTAGCACGGACCATGTATAACTTATATAAATAATGTAACAATCTAGCAGAAACTCCTTGTTGAGTTTTCTTGTGATTCTCATATTAATAGTCTATTGAGAGCTTTACTTGCTTATATGATTATTGGACTTTGTGTCTAGTGGTTACCACAACATAATGGCTATACACTCATTGGGTATACTTTGTAAGAAAAAAGTATTGACTATACTCTTTAATGGGAACATAGTTAAGAATAACTTTAATTTTTCTAGCATATAATGTGATTGACTGGCTAATATAAGAGAGCCAACTACTACTCTTGGTATAGCTAGACTTAAGAGGTTTGTGATTCTTGTCTTTAATAGTGAGGAAATAATGCCCTTGAACAGTAGGATGATTAAAGAATGTTTTTCAAGTATTTAGATATGAGAGAACACTCTTGGAGAAAAGAGCATTGTCAAGTGTGGTTCACACTGGGGTGGAAGTCTGCAGAATGGACTCAGAGATGTGCAGACTTGTGGAACGACCTTGGCTTCAGCTTATGTACTGCACTGTTTGTTTACCATATGGTCATAACTTTAGATGATAGGAAAAAGTCTGAGATGGGAGTGAGTGCTGATTGGTGTGTTGCTGTTGAACACTGGAGATCAAGTTCAATAAGAGTTATCTTCGTTGATTATCAGACTAGCGAATCACAGTGTAACTACTAGTCTTATATACAAATAGATAGTATAGGAGATGCTCAGGATTTTAGTGTTGAGATACTGACAGGAGTAACTCCGTTATGGAAGACCAAGTTGAATAGGAGTATCTCCACCATGGAAGATGGAATACTCTGATGATTGCAGCACCGCCATAAGACGTGTTGTGAGAAAGATGGCTGCCATGGAAGGCAGGCTTGTATGATTTGGAGATGATATCACTACAAGAATGTAATTTCCAGATGGGTGGACTTACATATGATAACCATCAAGAAAAGTTATTAGATAAAGTCTAGTAGCCACTATAATATTAGTCACATTATTATAAATCAGTTGGTGTCAGAATCACTTAGTATTACTTGGGTAGTTTCAGAATTTGATTCTATATGTTATAACCTTTACTCTTAGAACTCAGATTACACTTTAGGCAAAGACTTGAGATGAGAAGGAAAGTGATTGTATAAGTGGTAAAGCATAAAGAATACAGAAGTACCTCTACACTATATATATATGGAAGCCATAAAAGAATCATTCATAGTACATATATTTAAACAAGTCATAAAACAATAAGGATCAAGCAAGAATAGAACACTTACTATATAAGGTGCTGACTGGGACTACTTCTGTGCAGCCAATCATGTTGTTGTTACCCTTTACCCTAGTCCATACCCTTTACCCTAGTCCATGCTGCATACAGGAGGCATTGATCATAACACTATGGTTAATACTACAATAAAAGAATAATCTAAATACAAAGCAAAAAGCTAAGAAATGAGCTTGTTTAGAATATACAAAAAAGTCCACTATCTTTCCAGCAAAACATAAAAGGTTAGTGATAAGGATAACATACTAGTGGTCTTGGCAATGACCATTCTTATAGCAAACAGCTTAGCAGCATCAGAAGCAGTTGTCCAACCAGCTGGGACTTTAGAGAATGACATCTATTGTCCTAGTCTTTAGAAATGCACAGCAGAGACAGCTTATATATCCTTGGAGATATAATACTGGTATCAATGACAACAATAAGAGTAGAGAAAGAGAAAGAAGCTCCAAGACACAGATAGTCAAGAAAATCCAAATGAAATTTGTACTTGCTAAGACTTGAGCAATTACAAGGGTAAAAAGAGATATAATCAGGAAGTTGTCAAGTATCTTACAACCTGAGGCAGTCTCAGCATCAAAGAGATTAAGAAGTGACACTTCAGTATCTAAAAGAGAGTCCTTTAAACAAGTATACTAGATGTCACTTAAAAGAGTTTCTAGTATTAAATAGAGACATTAGTACATGCTGAGAGAAAAGAGTAGTAGTTCTGAGACAAAACTGCTTAACTAGCTTCTTGAGATGAAGATGAATGTTATGACTTAAGTTTTATATTTTTATTTTAGACTTAGGGCTAAGGCTTAGTGTGATATTACATATCACAGTCATGGTCACATAATCACATATTATATGAAAGGATATAGAAGGTTTTAGAACAATAATGTTATACAGTATGTTTACTACATGTTGATCTTATAAATAATGTATACTCTTTAGAGTAAGCTAGGTTTAGTATAGCATGAACCATTAGCTCAGTGTATATAAGGTAAATATTTTGTATTTGGAACTATATTGAGTTTTCTTGTATTAATCCTAATATAAGGTTTTTTTTTAGTCAACAATTTATTACATAGGGTGCAATGGCAGTCCATGCCTACAGAAGGAATTATGTATGGAGTATCAATACCCTAACCTATTTATGTAGTTACCCAACACAAAGGACTACTAAGGAATTGAACCCATAACCTCAAGTAGGTTTGAAGTAGGCATAATACACATGGACAGAGGTCTCTTCCACTATGCTATCTCTCTCCCACCTAATATAAGATTCTTTTCTTAACATAACACTTTGAGTCTTAATTCATAATCTTAAAACTTGATATTTCTTCTTGATACTGTCCAACTCAGAGCTTTCTCTATTCTTTACTCTCTTATTATCCTCAACTGAATGCAATACTACTCTTTAATCAAGAAGAATAGCTAGACTCTAAACTTAAAGAATATACTAGCTAGGTAGAGGAAGCCTAGTTATTAACAAATAATGGCTTTACAAAAATTACTAATAGGAAGGAGAGGAGAAGATAGAACTGAAATAGTAGTTCTCAGATCCATTACAGAGTCAAATGTAGAAGTGGCTAAGCCACAAACATTTAATAGGACTGTAAGCAAGATGTCAGAATTTTTAATGGAATATATGTTAGATATAAGAATGAGAATGAAGGAGATGGCAGTAAAGGAGTAAGTATAGTAGATGTTGTTATATGTATAGGAAGAATTGGCAGACATATAGAAATAGAATGTAATGGAGAATCTAGAGAGTGAAAAATTGGTATTTGCAACAGTGGGAAATTTTTTCACAAACTTAAAGCAAGAATTTGGTAATGAAGATAATGAGACAATGAAGGTAGCAGAACTAAAGAAGGTAGAGCAAGAAAGTAAGATGATAAAAGAGTTTGTACAGAAGTTCAGAAGATTTATAAGGGAAAGTGAGTATGAAGGGAGGCTAGTGATGGAGGAATTTGAATGGAGTGATTAGACAAAAAATGATAGAATTAGAATGCCCCTCCAAGAGTATTGAATAGTGGTATGAAAGAGCAACAAATTTAGACAGGCATCAGAGGAAGAATAGGAGAAAGAAATAAAGGTTAAGAGAAAGAAGAGAAACAGGAACTTAAATACCAAGGGTAAACATACCAGAAAATGCTAGTAAGGCACAATGGAAACAATTGCAATAGCCTCAAGTTTAGCTAAGATAGTAGAAGACACAGTGGATGCTGGTAAGGCCTACTCTGATAAAAGGAGTAGAAAAAATGAATACAGTTGTGGTGTACCCACAACAGTAGATAGAATTTGTATCTAAGCACAATCTATATAGTATAGATATAGATAAAACAAGAAACTGTTATAGTTGTGGAGGATTTGGACATTTGATGAGGAATTGTAGGAATTGGGAAATCATAGGATAAGGAAGAAGATTTGAATATGATAATAATAATAATGATAGGAATAATTTAAATGGGGAGGAGAGTCTGGTAGTCCTTGACTAGACTTTAATAACTACAATAGATTTGCAATGCTCAGTAGAGTAATCAACAATAGGATTTAAATTCTGCTGCAACCTAAATAATGGCGATATGCTAAGAAAAGTAACAGTAAAGATTGGGCTTGAAAGGATTGACATACAAGAAGGAGTAACAGTAGAAGCATCATTGGATAGTAGTTTAACAGAGTTAGTGATAAGTTCAAAATTTGTAAGAAAGTAAAGATTTAAGCTATAGAAAATAAAAAGACCTATATATATGAGAAATATGGACAGTTTATTTAACAAGAAAGAATATATTGAGCATATAATATCTATTATTATGAACATAGGAAAAGAACAGCAATTGATGTGATCAGTAGTTAGAATTGAGGTGTATTTTGAGAATACTGTTGCTTTCTTGCCACAATCCTGAAATTGACTAGAGAACAGGGGAGGTAAAAGTAACAAGGTGTCTAAAAGAATATGGAAAGCAGGAGAAACCAAAGCAGAGAAAACTGGAGTAGTAGAAGCAAAAGAAAGAAGAGAAAAGAGAAAAATAAGAAAAGAGAAGAGAAAGAACAGAGAAAAAGAAGAAAAAATTAAAAATTAAAAAAGGAGAGGATAATAGAAGTAAAGAAAGTAGCAGAAGAATAGAAAATTTGGAATAAGAAGGAGAAAGCAGCAAAATCTGATAAAGAGACCAAGAAATTAGTTTCTCAAAGATTCTATAAGTAGATAATTATTGTGATTTTTGGAGAAGAATATTCTGAGCTCAGCTGAAATTGCTGCTGCATGTATCTGAAAAGAATGTAATAAAGAATCAAAGATTCTTCTTACAGTGTGAATAGAGTCTGTAAGGATAACAATATTTGAAATACAAGGTAAAGCAGTAGATTGGTTGATACTGCATCTAATGGTGAGTAATTCAGCTTCCATGGTTGTAACATTAACTGTATGATGGATTGTTTTGATGACAGGTTTGTCATGAACATGGACATGAGAGATAAATGTGGCTATATTGTTCTTGATGCTATTGTTGAGTACAACAAGAGCATAAGAGGGATCTAATAAAGACCTGATTGTGATATTGGCAAGGAGACAAATATGAGATTTGATGCCTTAGTTGCTTTGTTTGTTAGAATAGTGAAATAAGAAATAACTATAGAAAATGTTAATAAGACAAGAATCTGGAGAAAATTCTTTGTTAAACAGATCAAACAAAGGGAATAAAGGATGAGAAGTATTGGAGACTGATGGATTCAATTTGAGTAGTGATCTCAAAATATAGTTGTGATGAAGAGAATAAGCTTTAAGTTGCAATCTGCTACTGAGCTTTTGGAGATGTAAGTGAATATAGATTAAATCTACAATAGCTTTAATGCCAAAAGAGGGCAAAGTTCAGAAAGCATCTAGGATTCAGATGGCAGCTTTTTTGCATTTTATTCAACTCTTTGAGAGGGTAAGATAATAGAACTTTGTTATAGAACAATTAATTCAGCAATAAAATTATTCTCTTCATCACTATCTTTGACAATCATACACTTTTTGGTTTGAACATGTTCATCAAAGTTTGGAATGGTAACTGTTAATAAAATGTGATCTGAAACAAGATGCCACTCAGGATGGATGGAATAACAGTCAAGTTCTTCAAACCCTAATCTAAGAAACATTGGATCAATGACTGAGTTCAAGTTATGATTGTTGTTCAAATATTTAGTAGAACAGTAGTTAGTGAGTTCAGATAGTCCTAGATGAAATGAGTTTGTAATGTCAAAAAGTAACATTGTATAAATAGAGTGATGAGGATAATTAAAATCTCACAAATTGTCCCTAATGTTGAAGTTGCCAGTCATGATAATGATATTGTTGATATTAGCTTTAGTATTCTTAAGATACTTTAAATCTGATTGAGATAAGTCTGAATAAATATTTAGTAGGTAGAAAATTAAATTATTATTGAAAAGAAGATAAGAGAAATATCTCTGTGGTTATAAATATCTTTGTGTAAAGAAAAGCAAAAAGATGAAAGTCATATATTGATATATGTAATAACTCTAGAAAAGTTATTTTTGTTATAGGATTTCCTAGAAAAAGTTAGCCAATTAGGATAACTTGGAACTTCTACCAATTCTACTCCTTCACTTCTTGAACTTGGAATTGATCAAATAGTTGACCATGCTGGTTCTTGCAAGAAGATAACATCGAAGGAAATTTGAGTTTCTAAGATTGTGTTAACAACTGAATTGTTTTTTTTTTTACATTTTATGAAAAAATCTTAATGTCTTTGATAATTATGAGAGGTTATCATTCACAACTGAACAAATTGATTGTCTTCTACTCTCATGAAGCTTCTGATATTTTTTAGAGTACCATTCTCTATTGAATCAATGTCTCCAGAATGGACATAAGTTTAAATCAGCTTGATGGTCTTCTTTACAATTCAAACACCTGAATGACTGAGGGTATGGTTCATTCTATTTGATTTTTATCTTGGAGAGTTAGTTTTTGGGTTAGCTTTATAACACTAGGAAAATTAACAGTGATGTTCAGACATATGTGGACCATTACACTTGACATACTTAGATCCTTAGACTCTTTTTTTTTAATTAAAAATTTATTACATGAAGCATGAGGGCAAACTATAGTAGCTACTTTGTAACTATATACATGAAGATACATATAATATGAAGAGAAGGAGAAGAGAGCTAAGAAAAAGAAAAAGAAAAAAGAAAATGAGATTTAAATAAAAGAAAGAGATAAGACAGAGTTCACAAAGCAACAAGCTTTAAAGATTATGTAATACTTTCCCAAATGAGAAATCATTACTCTTATATACTAAGAAAGGTGTCAAATGACCTATTGTATCCTTTCTTGGATTTCAGTAGTTGTTGTATCTTTTGCACTCATATAGAATATGATGTCTAGTTTTAATGGGATAAGTTTTACACAGACACTTGAAATCTTCATGGGAAAAGAATCTTAGTCAATACTTGTCAATTGGTACATAGTTAATGATTGCTCTTGTAGCTCTAGCATATAACAAATTTGAGTAAACAAAGTATTTGAGCCATGTTCCATCTTTAGAGTAAGTCAGTTTAAGTAGATTGTTTTCATTGTCTAACAATTCCAGAAAATTACAACCTTTGTTGTTTGATACTTGGAAGGTTATCTTCCATTTATTAATAAGATTGTCATATTCTCTTTTTTTGCTAAGTCCCAAGATGACTTCTACAGAAAAGTTGGGATGGGTCAAAACTTCTTAGTTTCTCTATCAATAGCTTTGTGAAGGAACCAATTACTTTGACTAGGACATTCCCAGAATTTGATGGTATTACTAATATTGGTATTGAAGAATTTCCCAAGTTCATAGAAGATTGAGGCCATATGAGCTTGAAAAGAATACAATATATAACTGAAAACTTTCCTAACAGAATGAATGGAGTCCATAATAACTATGATTTTCCTGATGCCTTGAAGATTGGTGGCTTTATTTATGCCATATTTTATAACAAACAATTCAGCTTCAGTAGTTGTGACATTAACTATGTGATGGATTGTTTTGATGACCTATTTGTTATGAACATGGACATAAGAGATAGAAGTAGCAACTTGATTCTTTATGCTGATGTTGGATGCTACAAGAGCAATTTAGGGATTCAAAGAGAGAGTAAGAGCAATATTGTCCAGGGATTAAATATGTACTCTGAGATTTTTGTTGCTTTGTTTACTTGAAGTGTGAAAGGAAAAATAGCTTGAGAAGACATCAATGAGGCAATGACCTGGTGTGAATTCTTTGTTAAACAGATCAAAAGAAGGGAAAACTTTGTTAAATCTGTTGTACATATCAACAACAGGACCTTTGATTTTTAACTGCTGTTTAGAAGTGAGGTTATTTAGTAATAGTCAATGAGAGATGGTATTAGATGAAGCCTTATATTGATGTATAAGGCAACTCATGGGAAGTTGTTTTCTTTAGTAGAGGGCCTAGAAAAGGTAATCTAGTTAGGATGATTCAGAACTCCTACTAATTCTTCTCCATCTTTGCTTCTTAAACTTGGTATAGAGCAAATTGTGGTCCAAGACAGTTTTTGGATAAAGATGATATTAAAATCTGATTGAGTTTTGAGAATGGTATTGACAACCAAATTATTTTTCTAAATGTTCTGTGAAAAAATCTTTAAATTTTTAATAATCATGTGAAGTTACTATTCATAGATGAATGAATTGATTGACATCTGCTCTCATGAAGTTTTTGATACTCTTTGGAATGCCATTCTTTGTTGAAATGATGTCTCCAGAATGGGCATAAATTTGAATCAGCTTGGTGATTATCTTTGTAATTTAAGTACCTAAAGAAATAAGGACACAGTTCTTCCTGTTTAGTTTCTAATCTAAAAGGGTTAGTTTTTGAGTTAGCTTTGCAACACCAAGAGAATTGTTGATGGTGTTCAGTCAAGTGCAGTCTATTGCATTTAACGTACTTAGAATCTTGTACTCTGCAAGAGTGAGTAGAATGATCTCGTTTTCAACACTTCTTGCACTGTGGAATACCTAGGTTCATATTTGTCCCTCAAATAGTTGTAATAAAACTACTAATATTAAAGCATCTGTTGACAAGTTCTCTTGTATTTGTGCCCCTTTTGAGAGTCTTAGATATCAAGCTATATGATGGCTATGTCTAACTTGGAAGATACTTTGATAATCTTAGGTTGAGAAGCAATCAAAATATTGTTGAAGATATAGTTGCTTTTGAAAATATTCTCAACTATATCTAATGTAATAGAAATGTTCATGTTTTCTATGAGGTGTGGTAAACTAATAATCTTGAGATATAACTTTGATTGGGGTAGTCAAGAGATTTCTACCTAATCCACATTAATCTGGTTTGAGTTTTTGACATACTTCTCTATGATCTGCAGATCTAAGGCTGATGTAACTTTGTCAGTAACCATTATGATGCCTAACTTTTCCACTCTAATATAATCAGCCTTACACTCTGATTTGATATTTTTTAGCAATTTATTGATGTTGATAATGTGATTGCTAGAGCTGGACATGAACTTAACTGTATTGACACTGTTCATTGGTACAATGACCTGTTTAAGTGAAGGGCCTTTTGTGGTCATGTTGAGACATGGCTTCAGTTTGTCACCTCTGTTGATGATTTTTTGGATGTTTTCTATCTTTTTATCTTGAAGATTTGGGAATACTTCTTTGATCTTCAAAGCTTCCCTTGTACTGTGCCCAAATAATGATGCTTAAGCATACAACTTTCTTGTCATTTCTTTACCTCTAGGATTGTTATTTTTCTTGAAATATTTCATAATATCTTTGACCCCCTTAAGTGATTTTGTAGGAATAGGAGGAGGTAAACTTGAGACAAAAGTCAGTTTTTTGGTTTCCTTGCTGCCTTTGTTTTTCAGGATATTATTGACTTCAGAAGTGAATTTCAATGCAACTTTGTTCCTAAACAATGTGTTGTTGTTGACACAAAGAGTATCCCATCCTAAATCATAAACAGTAGATATAAATTCCTATGCTACTTTACTGATACCTTTAAGATCCTCAAAGTTGTTGAATTTTCCCCTCTCAACAGATTTGTTGAGAATATATTTGGTAATTTGGTTGAGGAACATCTTGATGTTTTTTATATCTGATAGAAGATATTCTATTCAACCATGAAAGGAAATAGGTTGAAAGATACTATTCCACAAGTCTTGATCAATTGTCTGATCGACATTGTATGGCAAATTGATGTTGAAGATCAATTATTATTCACTGTTTGACCCATTGTTGTTATTGACTTAGCCTTATGTTGGAGGCAAAGACATCAGGGCTAGAGCTTTATTAGAAATATGTTAACTCCTGTCTATAGGAGAATTGTCAGCCACCCTACTGACAGGCTTACCTCTGTTTGAATTATTTGCATAGAATAATTGGGAACTGTTGATAGGTTCCCTACTGTTGTTATCTGGCTTTTTGTTGTCTACTTCTATGTGTTCATGGTAGAAGATAGAAGAAGCACTTGAGGAAACTGAAGAGCTTCTTGAATTTGATTTATTGGTGAGGTCAGACCTACTTCTTAAGATACTGTCAACACCAACATTCATTTTTATATTAGAAGAGAAAAGAGATATTATAGAGTTAAAATGAATAGCTAAAGAATGAGAAATTTGTTTATTTACTAATACTCTTATAGATGCTATCATACAAGATGGTGGTTAAGAGGAAAGAAGTGATGGATTCTTGGACTCTGTATAAGTATATAGCATGCCCCTATTTTCAGCACTTCTTGTATTGTAAGATATCTGGATTCATATTTGCTCTGCAAACTGTAGCAATAAAGCTTCCAACATTGAAGCATTTATTGATTAAATCTTTCATATTAGTACCACTTTGTATATCCTAAATGTCTAGCTATATGATGGCCATATCCAACTTAGAAGATATTAAAGGCAATAAATAGCAGATAGAGAGAAATTTAGTATTGAAGGAGGGAAATATATATATACCTAAGAATGAAGAGGTTAAAAGTGGAGATAATCCAGTTACACCATGATATGCTAGCAGTAGGACATAGAGAAAAATAAAATATAACAGAGTTGGTAACAAGAAATTACTAGTGGCCAAGGATGACAAAAGATATAGGAAAATATGTAGATAGATGTGATACATTAGAGAATGAAGAATCAGACAGAGGCACTAGTGGGAAGGTTGATGACAAATGAAGTTTTAGAGAGGCTGTGAACACATTTAGCAGTAGACTTCATTATAAAGTTACTATTAGTAGCTGGGAAAAGTGTGATCCTGGTAGTTTGTGATAAGTTGGCCAAAATGGCATATTTTATGACAATGACAGAAGGAACATTAGCAGAAGGTTTGGCAAGATTATTCAGAGATAATGTGTAGAAGTTGCATAGGTTACTGGAGAGTGTAATTTTGGATAGAGCCTTAATTTGTAGCAGAATTGACAAAAGAGCTGAACAGAATGTTGGGAATTGAAACAAAGTTGTCAACATTCTTTTACCTACATACAGATAGGCAGACAGACTGAATAAATCAGGAGTTAGAAAAATATCTCTGATTCTTTGTAAATTATAGACAGAAGAATTGGCCAGAATAGCTAAAAACATCTGAGTTTGCAGTTAATAATAAGACATGTTCAGCAACTCAAGTGTGTCCATTTATAGCAAACTATGGTAGAGAAATAAGAATGGAAGCAGATGTTAGAAGAAAAGAAAAAGTGGAGAAAACAATGAAGTTTATGGAAAGAATGAAAGAAAGATGTTAGATATAGTTCATATCTTATCATCTGAGATCTAATAAGGTATCTCAGAAGTCCAAATATGTTAGTGTGTTATTTGAGAACATGAAAGACAGGTTGGAATGATCTTTAGCTTCAGTTTGTATGCTGGATCTTTACTAGCTATACTAGTTACATATTTCAGAACTGAACTTAAGAAACTTAGTAGATAAAAACTACCAGAGAGTGGCAAGATATATTATTGCCAATACTAGAAAAAGGTATCAGTTTTAGTTGATTTTCAAAATAAGCTAGTATAGTATAACTACTAGATTATATACTAGGTATACTACCTAGGGTAGTTATCTGAAATGGAGACTGTTAAGCAAGTTACTCTGATTTTTAGTAATTCTTGGATGTTAGAAAATAGGGATCTATAGAGTTAGTAAGGATCTAGTAAAAAAATCTGAGAGAGATGGAGAGATATGATCTATACTAGAAGAGGTCAGGAAGTGCAGATAAGAGAAAGAGTATTATTTATGAGTTAGGACAGATGTGGTCAGAATAGAATATGACAAAAGAAATGGTAGTAGTACTGAGAAAAGTACAAGAGAAAATAAAGTAACAAGTAAATAAGAAAAAGATAAAGACTAAAAAGTGAAAAAAGAGAGATAAGATGATATTGAATATGAAAGATCTGGTGTGCAAGAAAAGACCAGCAAAGAAATTAGTAAATTGATATATTAGTCTATATTATTGATGAGATAGTTTCCATCAATATAGTCAAATTACAACTGTTAACTTCAATAAGAATTCATCTAGTTGTAAATATCAGTCAAGTAGTAAGATACAGAGAGCAAGTAGAAAAACAGAAAGTAGAGAAAGTAAAACTGGTAAAGTCAAAGAATAAAAAATAGAAAAAATTTTGAATAAAAGAAAAATAAAAGAAGTTGTGAAGTATTTTGTCAGAGTTGTGAATGGTGAACTTGGTTTTACTTATTTTTAGACTTAGACAAAGAGTGTGATGTGATATAACATGTGATTGTCACAAAAGTCACAAGATGTGACATAAGTGTAATACTTATTACAGATCACACAATTATATAACATGGTAACAGCATGTTGGCTTTATAGAGAGCATATAGACTTTAGAGTAGGTTGGTTATAGTATATACACAGACCATAGTCTGTAGTATATAGGATATATTATTTTGTACTTGGAACTTTATCAAGTTCTCTTGTATTACTTAATATAAGAGTCATTTTTTTGTTCTATCTCTTGTTATAACTTAGTATTAGACACAGTTCTCACCAGAGGGCAAAAGTTCTTAGGGTTAGCTTAGAAATACATAAAGTATGAAAACTCTATATAATAAGCTTAGTGATATAGACTTGCTTAATAGAGTCCTAAGTACAAACTAGTCTACCTTATATACTATAGACCATGATGTGTGCACACACCACAATTAATCTACCCTAAAGTACATATACTTTTCATAAGGCCAATATGTTGTTGTTATATTATATAACATTATCTATTCTAGAACCTTCTATGATCTTCTTTATACTATATGATAGTGTGACCATGATATATGTGATGATCCTTTGACAGATGTCACATTTATGTCACATGTGACATCATACTACTTCTTTTACCTAAGTCTAAAAGAAAATAAGAGAAATTTATAACATATTTACAGCAGAAAATGATACTTGGAAGAGAGAGGAGAACTTAGAGAATACAGTAGCAGAAGAGTTACTGGGAAAGTATACAACAAAGATGTTGTATAGATGAAATGACAGGAAATTTGAGGAAGAATATTTAAGAAAGTTAGAAAGAAACTAGTGAAAATAGAAGTCAGTTTCTCTAAGAGAGAAATTTTAAGAGAAGGTAATGTCAGAATTGAAGATGGTAAACTCTATTTATTTATTTCAAAATCAGCAGTTTATTACACAGGATACAGTGATAGATGATAGCTACAATATAACTACTTAAATAGAAAGAAAAAGAGAAAAATAAAAGAAAATAAAAGAAAAGAAAAGGAAAACTATATGTTAGGTAATACTATACTATACTAGATATAAAATGACAGTGAAACCATTGTTAAGTAATTTCTTTCATAGAAGAAGAATGCTCCTGGGTTAAACTCAAGAAAAGAAAAGAAGTGCTTTAGTAACTTCCTGTTAGGATTCCAATATTTATTAAACTTTCTACAATTGTAAAGAATATGGTTCTTAGATTTGATTGGATATTCTCTGCATGAGCATATAAAAGATTCCTTTGGGAAAAACCTAAGTCAGTATTCTCCTATAGAAGTGTGATTTGTGATAGCTTTTATTGCTCTCATGTATAATGTGTTTGAATGTCCAATAAAGTTGAGCCACATACTATATTTGAAATAAGTGGATTTAGTAGGTAGATTGTCATTGTCATTAAGATCAAGAAATTTTTTTCCATTGTTATCTGATACTTGAAAAGTTATTTTCCAATGTTATGAGATAGAATTACATTTTTCTTTTCTACTAAAGTCCCATAAGAATGCTGCTAGGGTAGTTCCAAAAGATAATAGAATTGTTAGTATTTTTGTTGAAAAAAATTCTAAGATCAAGTGAAATAGCAATAGACTGCAATTGGTATGTATGAGTTGACAAATCAAAAATGTGTCTTATAGTGTGCATAATGTTAGTGATAACAATAATTCTTTTGATATTTGAGAAATCTACAGCTTGATTTATACCACATCTAATCAAAAACATTTCTGCTTCTGTGGATGTAACATTTATCACATGATAAATAGTTTTCTTCAAAATACTTTGACTAGACAAGATGTAGGATATGGATGCTGTGACATTATTCTTGATACTAGTATTAGCAATAATAAGGACAATTTTTGGATTTAAAGAAGATTCCTCAAAAATGTTTCCAAGTGATCAGAGATGAGATTTCATAGCTTTGGTATCATTGTGATTTACTATTTTAAAAGAGAAACAATTAGGAAAGTTAAGTTGTCTACTGAATGAAATTCAGGTGATAGTTTCTTATAAAGTCTGTTGAATGAAGGATAGACTTCATTTAGGTGATTATTAGTATCAACAATTGAACTCTTGACTTTGAGACATTGCTTATCCATTAGATTATCTATTGAAAGATGATAAGGTTCAGCATTCTTTGAATAATAGTTATCCAACAGAGAGTTGATTGCATATTGTTTTGGCAAAGATGTGATTCTTAAGTAATGTCTACCACTAATTTTTTCCAGGTGATTGTGAATAGGAATAAAACCAGTAATAACCTCAACTATTATAGTGTGCTTGGACACTAACATTTTTCTTTTTATTTTATCTATTTTTCTTGATTTAATATTTCTTTTCTTTTGATTTTCTTTTTATTTTTATTTTTATTGATGATGAAGAGGCCTATGACTGTGGTCACATATCACATGATGTGAGATCATAAGCCTAGACTGGGCAAGACTGAACTAAAAGAATAATATTAAGGAGCATATTAACAGCATGTCTACCTCATAGTGTACACATAACATACTCATGAACAATGCATGTACTTTAGGGTAGGGTTAATTATTACAAGTATGGACCATCTGTAACTTATATAAATAGGGTAGCAATTCAGCAGAGACTTCTTGTTGAGTTCTCTTGTAATTTCTACAACAATATCTGCCTTTGAGATTTATTACTTGTGTCTCTATTAGTTTTATGACTAGTGGTTGCCACAACATCAACTTCCCATGTTAGAGATATGTAGAAAGCACCAGTGATCTATAATATAGCTCTATATTACATTTTTCTCAATTCTTTGAGAGAATGAAAGAGAGGAGCCCCTTTGAAATACCACAATTTAAAACTATAAAGGGTGATGGGTATAATGATATTTCTTTTCTTTTCTCATTTTTATTCTATTTTCTATTTATTTTCTAATTTTAGACTTAAGATTAAGAGTTAGCATAATATCATATATGACTATCACATATATGTCACATATCATAATCATTATCACACAATAACATGTTACACAGAAGAATGTAAAAGGTTCTAGAATAATAATATCATATAGTATATTTACTATATATTAACCTTATAGATAATGCATGTTCTTTAGAGGAGGCTATGTTCAGTATAGTATGGACTATTAGTCCAGTGTATATAAGATAGATATTTTGTATTTGGAACACTATCAAGTTCTCTTGTATTAACTCTAATATAAGATTCTTTTCTTAACTTAACACTTTAAATCTTATATACTATAGACTGTGATTTGTGCATACACTACAACTAACTTATCCCAAAGTTTATATACTTTCTATAAGACTAACATGTTGTTATACTATATAATATTATCTATTTCAGAATCTTCTATAGCCTTCTCCATGTCATGTGACTGTGTGATAATGGCTGTGATATATATGATGTCATATCACACTCTTTTACTCAAGTCCAAAATAAAATAAAATAAAACCAAGTCCAATGTTCATAAATCTGATATCATCTCTCTCTTTAATATTTTTTCTCTAGAGAAACTTAGTCCAATTTTTCTTTTTTCTACATTGTCCAATTTCTCTCTAACTTCTTTAAATACTCATTCTTTAATTTTCCATCATCTCATCCAAACAAAATTTTTGCTATATACTTCCTCAGTAACTTACTCCTTCTAAATTTATTTATATTCAAATTTAACTTTATTTTCCACAATTTTTCTAAAACTTTGTTTCTTCCTACTCCTTTCTATTATCTGATTTCAGTACTCATTCTTCTCTCAAACTTTACTACTACTTCCTTTGTATTTTCTAAGTCCTTTATTTTCCAAGTATTATTTTCTACTGTAAACCCTGTCCAATACACTAAATACTTTATCATTTTTCATACTTTTCTTTTATTTGAAATTTTTTGAACATCTTATTTTTCTACTTTATCAACTTCTATTAGTTTAGGTTCCTCCACTTTTGACTTCTTTATCAGTTCTGTATACCTCACAACTCTACTCATGTTCATAACCAAATAAATTTTCATAGAGGCTAGCAGCTTTAGCTTCATTATATTCTTGAACACTACTTCTTCAACTATGTATGGTCTCATAAATCTTTCAACTTCTCTTTATTCCTTATTATGAGCTTCCTCTTCATTTCTTTCTGTGCTTTATTTAGTACTGTCTCAGCTTCTTCCTAAACTTTTATTATCTTTTCTGCAAACTCTACCACTTTCTCCACTTTTCCTTTTCTTCTAATATCTGCTTCCATCTTTATTTCTCTACCATACTTTGCTATAAATGGAGACACCTTAGTTGCTAAATATGTCTTATTGTTAACTACAAACCTAGCTGTTACTAGTAATTCTAGCCAATCTCTCTATCTATACTCTGTAAAGAATCTTAGGTACTGTTCCAACTCTTGATTCATCTATTCTGTCTACCTACTTGTTTGTGGATAGAATGCCATTAACAATCTCATTTCAATCCCTAATATTCTATTCAACTTTTTTGTTATAGTTTTTTTGTTACAACTCTAAGCTTGGCTCAGATTGTAACTTAGGCAAAGACTTGAGAAAGGAAAGAAAAAATAATCAATTTGTAAATTGTAAAGATATAGGACTGTATCTACTACAATATGTATCTATAGACTATGAGAAAAGCATATTATGCCTATGAGAAATACAATAAAGAGAAATGAGGAAAATATAATGAAGCTTCCACTACTATATGAGATGCTGACTGATATAACATGTGAGACACAGTAGATCACAGTAAATATGAACCAAGAACAGAACAAACTTTGATACATGTCCAAGTTATATCAAGCATAAGATAAACATCTGTAGAACATGAGATAGTGATTGTAACATCTTTAGTTAATTACATCACAAAATGTGGTCCTCTATCAAAAATCACACTCTCTGGTATTCCATGCAACTTTCACATATTATTTCTAAACAATCTTGCCAAAACTTCCACCAATATTCTCTCTATAATTGTCACAAAATATGCTATCTTTGACAATCTATCACATACTACCAATATCATATTTTTCCCTACTCTTAATAGTAACTTGGTGATAAAATCCACTATTAAGTGCATCTACAACTTCTCTAGTACTTCATTTGCCATCAACTTTCCCACTGGAGCCTCTATTCTATTCTTTATCCTCTGATATAAATCACACTTGTCTACATATTTTCCAATGTTCTTTGTTACTCCTGGCCACCAGTAATTCCTTGTCACCAACTCCATGATCTTCTATCTATCTCTATATCCTGCTACTGGTATAACCAGATAACTTCTAATCTCAGTTTTTTATCTTTTGGTATATACACCTTTCCTTTCTTCAACACTAACTCTCCTTCTATTTCCTACTCATCTCCTCTTAATTCCCTAACTTTTCTCATTTCTTCTACTAATTTCACTACTTCTTTGTCTTTCTCTCTTATCTTTTTTATTTTCTATTTCTAATCTCTCTACTACTACTTCTATGATTTCTGTAATCCATTATTCTTCTACCAGCTTCTGATTTTCATTATCATTTTCTACCCCCACCTTCAAATCTGATCTCTTACTCAATCTATCTGCTTTTTCTATCCTCATTTCTGGCATATGTGAAATAAAATATAGACAAATACAAAGTCTATCTAGTCTATATTTTATTCAACTTCTATGCTTTCATAAAATACTCCAAATTCTTAAGGTCTGTCCAAACCTCAAACTTGAACTTAATATTTTCTAACAAATGCCTCCAATTCTTCAACCCTCTAATTACTGCCAACATTTCTTTATCATAGATTTCATAATTTTATTCTATTTCATTTAATGATTTGGAAAGGTAAGCCACCAGTCTCTATCTTCCATCTGCACATTCTATCAATAAAACTCTTTATGTTACATAATCTGATGTATTTACTCCATTCTTATCTTCTCATCCAAATCTGGAGCCACTAGAATCAGTTTTGTAGTGAACATTTTCTTCAATGCTTTGAATGACTTCTTCTATCTTATGTTCCATTTCTATTTTTGTTCTTTTCTATTCAATTTATGTAATAGTCTTGCTATCTTGACACAGTCTCTCACAAATTGCCTATGATAATTAGCCAACCCTAAAAACTTTTGTATCTCCTTGATGATATTAAACACTGGCTAGTCCAACACCACTTTAAATTTCTCTTTCTCTATCTTTATTTCATCTAATCCCATTATAACTTCTAAAAATCCTACCTCTTTTACTTTCTATCTACACTTTTTGGCTTCACATATAAATAATTCACTTCTATTCTTATCAGAACCTCTTCCACTAGTTTATTAGATCCTTCCTTACCTTTTGTTTTTACCAATATAAAACTCATTATCTAACCCATGTTAATCAAGTCTCCCAGTAACTTGTTTATGGCCTAAAACATAGCTAGTGAGTTTATAAAACCAAAAAACATAACTGTCAGTTCAAAAAATCCTTTTAGCATTGTAAAGGCTAGTTTCCACTTGTTTCCCTTCTTAATCCTTACATTATTATATTCTTATCTTAAGTCCAACTTTGTAAACATCTTCTTGGTTCCAATATTCTCAACAATAAGTAGCAATGAATAATTATTATTTATCATCTACTCATTAAGATATCAATAGTCTTGCACTATTCTCTTCTTTTCATCCTTCTTTCCTACAAAGAATACTAGTATAGTCTATAGTGATTTCGATAGGCAAATATAACTCTCTCTTGTTTGCTTCTAAATAAACTCTCTTACTTTCTCTCTCCCTTCTCTGGATAAGAGATATATTTTCTCTTTTCTTAGTATGAATTCCTCCTTTGAATCTATTACATCATTCTATATCTTTCTTATTGCTATTCTCTCACTTTTTTTCTTCTCAAAAACCTTGATCCACTTATAGAATTGTTCTTTTTATAATTGTTATGATCTATATCTCATGTTTCATAGATATTTGCCTTGTATTTAATATAACTTAAACATGTACTGGGGTTTGTTTCATCTTCAAGTCATTTACTGTACCTTCCATCATCCTCATATATTATTAGTCAGTGCCTCATGCAGTAGTAAAGGTTCTCCTATGTTTTCCTCATTTCCTCCTTATTCTTTTCTCAAATATGTCTTAAATATTTCTCATAGTCTATAGGTATATAGTAGTAGATATAGATATGTATTCTTATGCTTTACCAATTAATTATCTCCTTACTTTTTTCTCAAGTCTTTGGCTAAGTTGCAACCTGAGCCAAGCTTAGTATTATAACATTTGATAAAGTATTATCAGGTTTATCTTGTAAAAAGAAGAGTGCATTGTGGTTAGGCCACTGGAATATCATAATAGTTAGGCTATTAAAGAACAAACAGTTAATACATTAGAAGAATAGTAACAAGATAATATTATAGCGAAAACTATGGATAGGACAGACAAGACAAACACAGACAATATTGTGATAGAAACTACAGACATTAAGATGAATAGAAACAGTTTTGGAAACTACTAGAATTGAGGCACTAGAAGAAATATTGAGAATCACTAAAGACTATGCCTCAGACAAAAACAGAACTATAGGACCAGCATCAGAAGAAGTGTCACTAGTATCAACACTAATAGTACATGATGAGACAACACAGATAATTATGCCAAAGAGTATGGTCCTAGACCCAGGGTGGTTTGATGGTAACTAGATAAAGTTTGAAGACTAGTAGAGGAAAATCCAATTATTCCTCAAAAGCAACAAAGTCATAGTAATAGATGATAAGATCACTGCTGTTATGGAACGCTTTGGACCTAACATTTTATTTTTTCTTTTATCTATTTTTCTTTTGATTTTAT
>Ga0157358_1000134_pt1 | contig 29149 bp, 22 predicted proteins | sample AttcapACBM2_FD_111484 | JGI IMG/M metagenome (GOLD analysis project Ga0157358, IMG submission 111484) | Fungus gardens microbial communities from leaf cutter ant in Botucatu, State of São Paulo, Brazil - Atta capiguara ACBM2 | ecosystem: Host-associated > Fungi > Mycelium > Unclassified ... | reverse complement strand
CTGGTAGCGCTCGAGCTGGGCGAGGGTGTTCCACCACAGGTGCTTGCGCCCCTGGTTGGCGTCGATGACCGTGTGCGGCAGGCCATCGGGACCGTTGAGGTATTCGGTGACCTGGCCTTCGGCATCGGTCTCGGCGATGAGGTTGCCCTGGTCGTCGTAGCGTGCCTGCCAGGTACTGCCATCGGGATAGGCCACCTCGGTGACCCGGTCGGTCAGGTGGTGATAGCGGTAGCGGGTCGTGCGGCCGAGGGGATCGGTCTCGGCGACCAGTCGCGAGAGGTCGTCATATGCCAGGGTGAGACGATTGCCCGCGGGGAGTTCGAGGCCAGTCAGGTTGCCGGCGGCGTCGAGAGCGAAGCGATAGCGCTCCCCACCGAAGTCGCGACTGGCGACGACGCGGTGGTCTTCGTTGTAGTGGATCTCGGCGCTGCGCCCCAGGACGTCGGTAACGTGGGTGGTGCGCGCCGCCACGTCGTAGCGGAACTGGAAGTACTCGCCGTCGCTGGTGCTGTGCTCGACCACCCGTGGGCGGCCGCCGATCTCGGCCCAGCGGTATTCGCAGGCCAGTCCCAGGGCGTTCTCGTGACGCACCATGAGGCCGTCGGCATAGGCGAAGCGGCGAACGCTGTCGCCATTGCGGTTGATCACTTCGTTGAGTTGGCCGTTCGCGTCGTAGCGATAGGTGACCAGGGTCTCGGCGGCTTGGTCGCCGACCACGCGCACGACGTGGCTGAGGCGTTCGAGTGGATGGTCATAGTGCAGATGGACGCGCAGCCCACCGGTGGTGGTGATGTCGTGCAAGCGGCCATTGGCGTCACGGGCCAGGTGGATGAAATGTCCCAGGGCGTTCTCGATGCGCAACAGCGGGGCAGGGGTGCCGTCGTCGGGCAGATCACCGAAGTAGAGCAGGGTGTCGTCCAGCGTTTGCAGCAGGTAGTGGCCGCCCTGGCTGCGAACGAGGTAGAGCTGTTCGTTGGCGGCGAAGATGCGCTGCCCCGGTGACAGGTCGACGAAGGGGACTTCGCGGCCCTGGTTGTCGCGCAGGTAGACGAAGTCGCCCGCGCGGCGCAGCGTCTGCTCCCAGGGGAGGACCCAGCCCCGCCCGAGCGGGCTGGAGACGTCGATGTCGCTGGCATAGAAACGGGTCCAGGCCAGGGGCATCAGCCCGGGCAGGGTGAAGTCGGTTTCGTCGGTGAGCAGTTTGCGGCCGGTGGTGGCATCCACTGGATTGCCGAACAGGCCGCCCACGGCGCGCTCGATGGCAGGGCCGGCGATGTAACGCGCTGCGACCTCGCCCGCGATGAAGCCGGCAGTGAACTTGAGGGCGCAAGGCATGGTGGCCTTGAGGCCGGCCTGGATGCCCAGCTTGAACAATTGGGCGATACCACCCGCCACCCCGGCGACGGCCATCAGGATGTCCACGGTGGTGCGCAGCCAGCCGGGAATCTCATCGTCGACGGGCAGATAGCGTACCTGCCCGCCGCCGATGGTGACGTTAGGCGAGCCGCTGTCGATGACCGCGCCGCAGGTGAGCTTGTCGCCCTTGCGCGCTGCTGGTTTGCCGTTGATGAAAACGTTGCTGGAGCCTTCGGCGATCTTCACGGGGCCGGAGTGCTTGTCGCAGGCACCGAGGCTGCCCTCCACGTAGGCGGCAGGGCGGCGGTTGGTGAAGACATTGGGCGAACCGGTGCTGATGGTTCCGGCGGGCGAGGTGGACATTCGCCCTATGGCTTCGCCGGCGGCGGTGAGCAGGCTACCTCCCAAGCCTGCTGCAAGTCCTGCAAGGAGTGCTACCCCGAAGCCGCAGGTAAAGGTCGCGATGGCAACCGTCGCCACCAGGGCTATGCCCAGCACGGCGCCGACCAGGAAACCGGTCAGCGCGTTGGTATGGGCTATCTCGTCGCCTAGCCGGGCCGCTTCGAACATGACGGATCACTCCACCTCGGGCGTGCCATCGCTTTCGGCCAGGCGCGGCTGGAAACTGGTCAGCAAGGCCTCCCAATCCTGGTCCTGGCGCTTGTCGAAGGCGCTCTGGCTGGTGGTGGAGAACACCAGGGCGCGCCCCGGGACGAGTTCGAAGGCGGCTTGGCGCTGGTACAGCGGGCGGCCATCGCTGAGGTAGTGGGCATCGATCTGGAAGCCCTGGAGCTGCCGATCAGCGCTGGAAAGGAGGGCCTCTCGCCGGCCGAGCACGGTGTAGCCGCGCAGCTTGGCAGTGATCAGCTTGACTTGCCGGTCGACATAGGTGGACAGGCTTTCGCCTGGCAGCAGGTTGTCGCGCGAGACGGTGATGCTCAACGGTGCGGGAATGTTGGTTCCGATGACGAACATGTTGACGGTGCGGTCCTGGAAGCCATCCGCCAGTTCGAGCGTTCCTTCCTGTAGGTGATATTCCATTGCGATGTCCTTGGATCAGAGGGGGGCCGACACTGCAGCCAGGCTATCGAGCATGGCATCGAAGCCGATGAGCCAGTCGGCGAAAGGGGGATGCTCGGGGTCGAAACGGGTGGAGATCTCCAGCCATTCCTGGGCGTCGGGACCGCTGGAAAGCAGCACGCCCACGTAACGTCCGTGACGGATGCGCTCACCCTGAGTGAAGGTGAAATCCAGGAGTAGGGCGAGATGGCCGCCCAGCTCTCGCTCACTGTGGCGAACGATGCTGAATGCTGGATGCTTCTTCTTCAGTAGTTCTTGCGCCGAGATCCTGGCTTGCTCCAGCGAAAGGGTAATGGGCAGCGGTGTGCGCTCGATGCGTAAGTTCGCATGGGCGCCTTCGCGCTCGATGGCGGTTTCCAGCGCGCGCGGTTTCCCAGGGGGGAGCGTCAGTGTCAGTCCGGACAGCTGGATGATCGTCGGGGTCAAGCTCAGGGCCAGCGGCTGCGGAACGCTCTCGGGGGACGGGGCGGTAGCAAGCGCCGGTTCGGCACTGGAGGGCTGGCGACGCTGGTGGAGACGGTCGTAGATACTCATGACGACTACTCGTTGATCTGCACCTGCCCGCCCTGGACGAAGGTCGTGCCAGTACTCTTGATCTGGATGGTGTCACTGTTGATCAGGATGGCATCGGGTGTGAGCGTGATGCTGCTCCCACCGACTTGCAGGACGATGTGCTGCTTGGCGGCGATCTGAATGTGCTGGGTATCGGCGACTATGGTGAGCGAGCCTTCCTGGACATTGAGCAGCGTGTCGCGCTTGATCACATGGGTTTGGCTGCCCTCGACGGTGACGTTACGATTCGCCCCCACGCTATGGGTTTCGTCTTGCTCGATCTCGGTGTCCAGGCAGCGTTCGGCATGGATGAGGATCTGCTCGCTGCCTTGCTTGTCCTCGAAGCGCAGGAAGTTGGCATTGGCCGCGCCGCTCTTGGTGGAGCGCGTGAGGAAGCCGCTCTGGGTCTTGTTCTCGGGCAGGGACCAGGGCGGTGTATTGCGGCTGTTGTAGAGGCTGCCGGTGACCAGGGGGCGGTCGGGATTGCCGTCGAGGAAGGAGACGACCACCTCGTCGCCGACCCGCGGGATCTGCACCGCGCCGAAGCCGCCGCTGGCCCAGGCCTGGGCTACCCGTACCCAGCAGGAACTCTTGTCGTCGTGCTTGCCGTAGCGATCCCAGTGGAACTGCAGCTTCACGCGGCCCAGGTCGTCGGTGAAGATTTCCTCGCCCGGCGGTCCGACCACGATGGCGGTCTGGGGGCCGGAGATGACGGGACGCTGGACGTTCAGCTGCGACCGGTAGGGGATCTTGCGGCGGATGCAGGTGAAGCTGTTCGAGTAATAGGCCTCGCTGCCGCTGAGGTAATTGTTGGCCGCGGCATGATGGACGCTGAGCAGCAGGAACTGGCGGTCCTCGGCGCTGCCCTGGTCATGGTCGTAATGCTGCAGCAACTCGAAGGTATAGCCGGGACTCAGGTTGCGGCAGTTGCTTTCGCCACTGAAGGTCTTTGCCTGCACTTCCAGGGCTTCCAGGCGGTTGCGCACCAGTGCTTGGCCGTCATCGGTGGTGCCATGGGTGTATTGCCCGGGGAAGTCGAAGATCTCCAGGGGCATGACATCGCCTTGTTGGTTGACGCTGTCGAGGCTGACCGGCAGGAGGTTGCCCGGTTGCTTGTAGTCGAAGGTCTGCACCGCCACGCGACCGGACTGCAGCTGGCGCGTGGCATTCCAGGCGGTGATGGCGTCGGCGGTCTCGGTGACCGCGGCGCTGTGATAGCGAATCTGGGGTTGCAGCGGCAAGGGTTGGAGTACGGTGGAGTCGTCGACGATGACCAAGGTGTGCTGTTCGGTGGTGTGCTCGAAGTAGTAGAACAGCCCCTCGTTCTCCAGCAGCCGCTGGACGAAGTGCAGATCGCTTTCGCGGTACTGGGTGATGTAGCTGTGCGGCTTGAGCGCTTTGCTCAGGCGGAACTCGAAAGTGGGCAGGGCGCCATAGGTGGCGAAGACCTGGGTGATGGCCTGCTCGACGGTCAGGTCCTGGAACACCCGGGAGTCGAAGCGGCGACCGAGCATCCAGAGCCAGGGACTCAGGGTCGCCGTGTAGCGCGCCAGCCCGCCATCGCTGCCATTGCTGGAGAAGCGGGTGATGTAGCCGTGGATGGGGCGGGTGCCGCCTTCGGCCAACTCGATTTCAAGGAGCGCAGGCTGGCCGATCAGGCGCTTGAGCTCGATGCCGGCGTCCTGGCTGATGAGAGCAAGGTTGAATTCGAAGAGCTGCGACAAGCCCTCGGTGCCCATCAGCTGGTCGGGCAACAACTCCTGTTGGCCCTGTAGGGGTGTCGTCAGTCTCACCAGCCGCCGGTTCTGAGGGGTGAAGAGAGCGGCGAGATCCATCAGCATCTGTATCTCCTGGAAAAGCGGGCTGTCTGGCCAGGCAAGACAGCGGAGTCCGTTCATGGGTTCGCTCACTGGAGCGATAGCGCTATCGACCTCATGCTTGAAGCAGGGTGCCATCCGTAGTGCTGGCATCAGCCATTGCGGCGAGACGTTGGCGACACCTCTGGTTGCCACTGAAGAGGGACACTTAGTTGCTTCTCACTGGCCTGAAAAGCCCCTCGAGGGACCGCTTGGCTACCAAGGAAAAACCGAAGGTAAAGGGATGTCAAGCCTTCGGTCCGGATCGAGGTGGCTGCTTACGAGGTGGGTGCTTAATAGCTTCCTTAATAGCTTCGGGCTGCCTTGAATAGGCAAGTAAGACTCCAAAAGCCGCATTCGGACATGGGTTGGGATGCTTATCCAAAGGCGAGTTCATCACTGCCTGTTGGTGGTGAACCGACCCAGCAAGGCGTTAAGTTTGCGCGAGAGAAAAGAGCCCGAGCGCCAGGCTTGGATTTCTTCCTGGTTATCGAAGGCATAGGCAAGGCCCTGTTGCCGTTCGGCAAGCTTCAACGTCCTGAGCGCTGCTATGGCATCCCTGTAGTAGAAGACCAGGTAGAGGCCAGTTGCGGTCATTAGCCCAGCCAGGAGTGGCATCAGGTTTTCCTGTTTGGCAAAGAAGGAGCCGAACAAGGCACCGATACCGCCTAGCAAGCCTGCCCACCCGACGCGATGGGGCGGCTTTTCATCCACTTGCACCGCTCGACCGGCTACGCTGAAGACCTTGCGTCTGGGCGTAGTCTGCCGTGCGATCAGGTAGCCCAGCAGTATCAAGGCAGCAGGAGTCAAGGTGAGCAGAACTCTGATCGCGGTACTGTCAAAAGAGCGCGTGAGCATCGCTACAGTCGGAACGGCGACCAAGGGCGCGGCGCTCAGGTTCGCGTAGATGAAGAAACTGGCGTAGTGGGTAAAGCTAAGGTTGAGATGGGCGATGAAGAGACGCCACGCGGCCAGGGCGATGCAGTAGATCGCGCAGGGAACGAACAGCGCCGGGATGGCGAATGCGGTGAAGCCCAGGAACATAAAGTGCAGAAGCACGACTGCCAAGGTGGACCTCAGCATGTATTGTCGGCTGGTGATTACCATTATTCCAAAATCTTCTTTACGTTTGTACCTACATAGGTGTCTAAACCAGTCTCACCTACTAGGTATTGAGCGGCTGCACCGGCAACTAGGCTTAGACCCAGGACCACCACCACTGGGCCTGAAACAATGGCGGCAACCGCCATTCCTGCACCAAAGGCAGCTACGTTACCTACTTGGCTGTAGGCAGAGCGCTCGACGAATTCCTTGACGGATTTGGAGTCCTGCGCATCAATGATTGCCTGAGGACCAAAAGCAAGAGCAGCACCTGCGGCGCTGCCAGCGAATACACGGCCCAGACCACGTGTGCCGTAGGTTCCGGGGTTTGGGCCGACACGGCCTCTAAGTGTCTTTTCTACGCTGTTGGCAGGAATGTATATGTGCCTGCCGTAGGCCAGAGAGCGTAGATTGTAGTAGGGGGCTAGTGTGGCAGCCCTAATTTTTAACATTGCTCTACCATTGCGATAAGTCACTTTGACCCGCTTGCGGGCCGGGCGTTTAAGTGCGCGGCTGATACCCCTCGAACGATCGTTGGACCAAGTCACTATTTCCCGTTTTATAGCGCTGGAAACCTTAAGAAGGTCGGCGACTCTTCGGGTTTGCCACGTAGCGTGCAGCATCCCACCAACGCTGGCTAGGGTGCCTGGCAAGTTGCTACTGGAAAACAATAAAGGCCCTATGACCGGGATGGCTTCTGCGTGTTTTTGCAGCTGCGCTAATTCTTTAGCTGCTATCGAACTATTTTCTTTTAGTTTTGCGAAAAGCATCACAAGTAGCCCTAGGTCATCAAGCGTCTGGCCTGGGCTTGCTTCGGTGTCTGGTTCTGCGAGGTCAATAGCCAACAGAGTAGCAGCGCTAAGGTCATCGGTTCCGTACTCGCCGCCTACATCAGTATGTAGAAAAGTCCTCCCCGCCACCACCTCCGGCCAGGGTAGTGCCCCCTGGCCGAGCAGCCCCGACGCCAAGGGTCGTCCCAGGGGATTTTCGCGAGTGCAGCCATAGAAAAGATTGCTCATGAGCGTGCGTCCTGCTGAGGTGCTGTGGATCTTGGCTTAGCTAGAAAAAACCAAGAGCTTTCAGGCTGTCAAGCCAGGGTCGGCGGCCTGGCACTGGGTGAGGAGGACAGTTCAGAAGGGGCATGATGGCATATGGTCAGCCTTGTCAGCGCCGCTTCGATAGGTCAAAAATAGTGGCTTCGTTGAACTCTCCATGGGTGCAAGAGTCACACGTGCGCTAGTGGACTCTCTGCATAGCTAGCAGAGTAGAAGTCGTCTCTGCTGGACGCCGCGGAAGGTGTTCCGTTGTTGGCAGTTGCCTTGCATTGTGCTGGCTCAGGGAAAGAGGTTTGCATGACCCAGGTATTCGATGTCGAAGGGCTCATCGAGCTGCGCAAGCAAACGCGCGTGATCTCCGATCTGCTAAAGGGACAGGCCGCCGACTATCTGGCTACCCTGTCTCATCTGATTCGCCCGCAGGGCCTGTTCGGTGAATATCTGCAGGGAGCACCGCGCGGCAGCGGCCGTGAAAGCCAGCACAATTTCAAGGATTTCAAGGTGCTGTACGACCGCATTGCGAGTGCAGCGCCGTTCGGGCTGATCAGCGAGCTGGAAGTCCCGCTGAACCTGCTCAACACCACGCCCGAACTCTTCCCGCTGGAATACGACCTGGTACTCCAGCAAAGCCGCCAGACGGTCCGCATCACCAGTCCCAGTCGTTGGGTGATGGGTTTCGGTTCCTTCGATCTGGCGCGCTTTCGCAAGGTCATCAAGGACCCGAATCGCAGCAATGCGGAGCTGTACCGCTTCGTCGTGCACTATCTGATTCTATTCTATTGCTTCAGCAAGGCGGGCGGCCTGGGTCGTGTCCTGCAGGGGCTGCGTTTCCCGGTCAGCTTCGAGCGACTCGCGGATTTTGGCGAGTTGCCTTTCTGCGTGATCGGTTCCCCCGTGCGTTCGAGCCTCCCCAGTGAGGAGGTGATCCGTAACAGCACGGCGATTTCCGGCAGCACGACCTTCGAGGAGCTGCTGAGCCGGGACAGCATCGAGCAGATGCAGGACGACATCAGGGAGCGCCTGTTGCAGGCCGTGGACGCGGTCTGAACGAGCCCCTTTCAAGGCATTCAGTCACGAGGAAACAGTCAATGGCGAAGAAGGAAAGCACCCAGCACAAACTCGATCGTGTACGGGCGCCACGTGTGCACATCACCTACGACGTGGAGATCGGTGACGCTCAGGAGAAGAAGGAGCTGCCGTTCGTGGTGGGGGTGCTCGGCGACTATTCAGGCAATCCGCTGGAGCCGCTGCCGCGGCTGAAGGACCGCAAGTTCATCGCGATTGACCGGGACAACTTCAATGGCGTACTCAAGGGTATCAAGCCGCGCCTGAGCTATCGCGTCGACAACACCCTGGCCAAGGGTGATGGCACCCAGTTGGGCGTGGAGCTGAATTTCAACTCTCTGGAAGACTTCGAGCCGCAGAACGTCGTCAAGCAGGTGGAGCCACTGCGCAAGTTGCTGGAGGTACGCAACAAGCTGGCCGACCTGCGCAACAAGATGGGCGGCAACGACAAACTCGAGGAGCTGCTGATGGAAGTCCTGCAGAACAGCGAGAAGCTGGGCGTGATCAGCAAGGAGCTGGGTCGCAAGGCGGCCGTCTCCCCGGACGATGGCAAGGCGTGAGGAGGAACGAGGCATGACCGACAAACATAGCCTGGCGCAGGGCGCTGCGGCCAGCGAAACCACCGAGGCCTTCGCTCCTCAGGCTTCGCTACTCGATAGCATCATTTCCGAGAGTCGCGTGGCGCGTTCGGAAACCGAGCGTACCCGTACCCGCGACCTGATCGGCGAACTCGTCGGCCAGGTACTGGAGGGCGAGGTTACGCCCAGCAAGGACCTGATCGCGGTACTCGATGCGCGCATCGCCGAAATCGACGCGCTGCTGTCCGAACAGCTCAACGAGATCATGCATGCTGGCGAATTCCAGCAACTGGAATCCTCCTGGCGTGGCCTGAAGTATCTGGTCGACCAGACCGAAACCAGCACCCAGTTGAAGATCCAATTGCTCAATGCTTCGAAAAAAGACTTGGTGCGTGATCTGAAGTCGGCCTCGGAGTTCGATCAAAGCGCGCTGTTCAAGAAGGTCTATGAGGAAGAATACGGCACCTTCGGTGGGGCGCCGTTCGGCATGCTGGTCGGTGACTACGAATTCGGTCGTCACCCGGAAGACATGTATCTGCTGGAGGAGGTTTCCCACGTCGCGGCCGCAGCGCATGCGCCCTTCATCTCGGCGGCCTCGCCCGAGCTGTTCGGCTGGGACTCCTTCACCGACATGGCCGGTCCACGTGATCTAGCGAAGATCTTCGATACCGTGGAGTACGCGAAGTGGAAGTCCTTCCGTAACTCCGAGGATTCCCGCTACGTGGGACTGACCCTGCCGCATGTGCTCGGTCGGTTGCCCTATGGGCCGGATACGGCACCGGTGGAAGAGTTCAACTTCGTCGAGAGCGTCGACGGACGCGACCACAACAAGTACCTGTGGATGAACGCCGCCTACACCCTGGCGAGCCGGGTGACCGATGCCTTCGCTCGCTACGGCTGGTGCGTGGCGATCCGCGGCGTGGAGGGTGGTGGTCTGGTGGAGGGCTTGCCGACCCATACCTTCCGTACCGACGACGGCGAGATCGCGCTCAAGTGCCCGACCGAGATCGCCATCACCGATCGCCGTGAGAAGGAGCTGTCCGACCTCGGCTTCATTCCGCTGGTGCATTGCAAGGGTACCGACTACGCCGCCTTCTTCGGCACTCAATCGACACAGAAGCAGAAGCAGTACAACACCGATGTCGCCAATGCCAATGCGCGGCTTTCGGCTCAGTTGCAGTACATCTTCGCTACCTCGCGCATCGCCCACTACATGAAGGCGATCATGCGCGACAAGGTGGGCAGCTTCGCTTCCCGGCAGAACGTCGAGCAATACCTCAACAATTGGTTGTCCGGTTACGTGCTGCTGGATGACTCGGCGAGCCAGGAGGCCAAGGCGAAGTTCCCGCTACGCGAAGCCAGCGTGGAAGTGGCTGAGGTGCCGGGCAAGCCAGGCGTCTACAAGGCCGTGACCTTCCTGCGTCCACATTACCAGCTCGACGAACTCACCGCCTCGTTGCGGTTGGTCGCCGAACTGCCGCAGCCCTCGCGTGGCTGAGCGGGTTAGGGCCAGACAATGGCAGCAATGAACGGAACGCACCGGCTCTTGCCATCCTTGCTGGACCGTTTGCTGGATGACGAGCCCCAGCATTCGGTCGAGCCGGTGACGCGTCGCTCCTTTTCCCTGGCTGAATACAAGGCGCGCATCGTCCGGGATCTGGAAACCCTGGTGAATACACGGCAGAGCCTGCTGGCGAACCGGTTGGAAGATTTTCCGGCCCTACGCGGCAGCATCCTGGAGTATGGGATGCCGGACTTCACCAGTCGTGGCGTGCTGGATCCTGCGGATCGCCAGCTGATTCAGCGCCAGCTGGAGCGCGCCATCGAGGTTGGTGATCGTCGCTTCCGCCATGTCCGGGTGCAGCTGCTCGGTCAGGAGGCGGAGCAGAGCCGGAGGATGCTGACCTTTCGCGTGGATGCGGTACTGCGGCTGCAGGACGTTTCTCGACAGGTGTCGTTCGATGCGGTACTGCGGATAAACACTCAAGAATACAGCGTACAGAACCTGAACTGATGCTCGACGATTTGCTGCCTTATTACGAAAAGGAGCTGTCGCATCTGCGTTTCCTTGGTCAGGAGTTCGCGCGGCAGTATCCAAAAATCGCTTCGCGGTTGCTGATCGAAGGCGACAACTGCGAGGACCCGCACGCCGAGCGTTTGATCGAGGCCTTCGCGTTCCTGGCCGCCCGGGTGCACAAGAAGCTCGACGACGAGTTTCCGGAGATCGTCGAGGCCTTTCTCGAGATCCTCTATCCCCACTACCTGCGGCCGACCCCCTCGCTGTCCGTCGTTCAATTCGCCCTGGGCGAGTCCGGCCCGGTCACTGGGCGTTTCGAAGTGCCGCGGCACACGCAGCTGACTTCGCGCGCCGTGGATGGCGTCAACTGCCGTTTTCGTACCTGCTATCCGGTCGAGCTGTGGCCGATCGAGGTGCGCGAGGCCGGCTTCGCAGAAATGGAACGCTCCGTCTTCAATGGCCACAGCGCTGATCTGGTGGCCCATTTGCGCCTGGGGCTGGCCTGTACGGGTGAGGCGAGCTTCGCCACGCTGGATATCCAGCGCCTGAGATTCTTTCTGGACGGCGAAAATAGTCTGATGCTGCAGCTCTATGAGCTGTTGTTCAACAACCTGGCCAAGCTGACCCTGGTCTTCGAAACGGAGCAGGGGCGTCGCGAGGTCGGTTTACCGCCGAGTTCGATCAAGCCCGTGGGCTTCGCCCTGGACGAAGGGTTAGTGGACTATTCCGAGCGTTCCTTCCTCGGCTATCGGCTGTTGCACGAGTACTTCACCTTTCCGGACAAGTTCATGTTCTTCGATCTGGAAGGCATAGGGCGTGTCCTGGTAGGACAGGAGGTGCGCCAGCTGGAGATCAATCTGTATTTCTCCGATTACGATCTACGCGAGCGTCTGGCGCGATTGGCACAGAACCTTGGTCGAGGCCATTTCAAGTTGGGCTGTACGCCCATCGTCAACCTGTTTCCGCAGCAGGCTGAGCCGATCAAGCTTAGTCATACCCGGCACGAGTACCCGGTGATTCCTGACGTACGACAGCAGGGCGCGGCGGAGGTGGTGTCGATCGACCGGGTGCAGCGCGTGCGCAAGGCCAGTCGGCAGGACCATGTCGTCCCCTGCCATCCGTTTTTCGAGCCGCGCGGCGACATGGCGCCGGATGCCTGCTATTGGATCGGTCGCCGCCGGCCTTCGCAGCGGGCCCAGGATAGGGCGACGGATGTCGCCATCCGCCTCGTGGATCGTCAGCTGGAACTGCTCGATACCGGCAGCGATACCCTGAGCATCGCCTTGACCTGCAGCAACCGCGATCTGCCACAGCATCTGCCCTATGGCAGCGGGCTGAGCGATTTCACGCTTGAGCGCGATCATGTCGTCCGGCACATCCGTTGCCTGCGCAAACCGACTGCTGCGGTCCGGCCGTCGCTGGGAGGCGACACCCTGTGGCGACTGGTCGCGCATCTGTCGCTGAATCATATGTCGCTGGCCGAAAACGGTCGCGAAGCGCTGCTGGAGATGTTGGCGCTGTACAACTACCGCGAGGCCTCGGCGATCCGCAAGCAACTCGATGGCATCGTGTCCATCCGCAGTGAGTCGCGCGTTCACCGGATCGGTCATCCGCGGCCCAACTTCGTTCGGGGCGTGGGGATCACGCTTGAGCTGGACGAGAGTCAGTACATCGGTAGCGGCATCTATCTGTTCGGTACGGTGCTGGAGCACTTCTTCGGCCTGTATTGCTCAGTCAACAGTTTCACCCAACTCACGCTGCGCAGCCGCCAGCGGGAAAAGCGAGTCGTCCAATGGCCTCCGAGAACCGGCACCCAGCCCCTGGTCTGATCGATCAGGCGCGCGCAGAGCCCTACCGGTTCGAGTTCTTCCAACTGGTGAGGTTGTTGCGCCTGCACTATAGCCGCGCAGGGCGGATCGAGCCGGAGACGCGGCCGCATGACGACCCGCTGCGCTTTCGCTCACAGTTATCCTTGGCATTCCCGGCCAGCGAGGTGAGCGATCTGCGCTTCGAGCGCGACGGCGTGGGCGCGGCGAATGGCCAGACGTTGACCGAGGTACAGGTGACGTTCATGGGGTTGGTCGGTCCTTCGGGGGTCTTACCGCAGCCCTACACGGAGTTGTTCATCGAGCGGCACGTCCAGCATAGGGACGATGCGGCCCATGCCTTCCTCGATCTGTTCTCGCACCGGATGACGGCGCTGTTCTACGAAGCCTGGCAGAAGTACAGGTTTCACATCGAATTCGAGCGCCGCGGCCGTTCGGACTTTCAACGCTATCTGCTGAATCTGGTTGGTTTCGGGCCCCAGGCGCGCCGGCGCCTATTCGACGAGGGGGGCTCGTCACTGCGCGAGGACTTCTTCGCCTACTTCTCCGGGGTCTTCAGTCATCGTCCACGCAATGCCGTCAACCTGCAGGCCATGCTCGCTTTCTATTTTCAGGTGCCGGTCGAGGTACAGCTGTTCGCTGGCCGCTGGCTGCGTCTGGAAGCGGAGCAGTGCACGCAATTGGGCCGTCGAAATGCCGTCTTGGGAAATTCGGCGGTGGCCGGCGACCGGACATGGGATTACCAGTCCAACCTGCGCATCGGGCTAGGGCCCTTGAATTTGGCCGATTACCGGCGTTTTCAGCCAGGCACCCAGGCGTATCGCCGCCTCATGGAGATCTTGCGTTTCTACCTGGGAGCCGAATTCGATTTCGAGATCGAGTTGCATATCCGGCCCGAGGAGATTCCCATCGCTCGTCTGCAACGGGGCGGAGAGGTAGCCCTGGGCTGGCAAGGCTGGCTCAAACGGCCCGGTCGGCAAGGCCTGCCTTCACGCGGTGCGGTGTTCCGTGTTTCCTACGAGGGAGTGTATCCGTGAACCTGAAGTCCCTGTTCACCAAGCTCAACGAGACCTGTCGTAGCGCGACCGAAGGGGCGGCGGCCTTGTGTCTGTCCGAGCGTCACTACGAGGTCGACATCGAGCACCTGCTGCTGCGCTTGCTCGACCAGGATGACACCGACCTGGCCCCCATTCTGCGTTACTACGAGATCGTGCAGGAGCGACTACTGAGCCAGTTGGCCAGCGCCTTGAGCACCTTCAAGACCGGCAATACGCGCACGCCGCTGTTGTCGCCGCACATCACCCGGCTGATCGAGCGTGCCTGGGTACTGGCGTCTATCGAGTACGACGAGACCCAGATACGTAGCGGCTACCTGCTGCAGGCGTTGCTGGACGATCAGGAGCTGCGCCGGATCGTCGCCTCTTCGGCCCGGGAGCTAGAAAAGATCAACGCCGACGACCTGCGTCTGAATCTGCAGGCGCTCATCGCGGGCAGCGGTGAGGCGCGGCAAGTCCACGGACTGGATGAGGGCACGGCGACCGAGACGTTCAAGACAAGCGGCGGCAAGACACCGGCGCTGGATCAGTACACTGTCAACCTGACGCGTAACGCGCGTGAGGGGCGCATCGACCCCGTGCTGGGGCGCGAGGCCGAGGTGCGGCAGATGGTCGACATCCTCACCCGGCGTCGCCAGAACAACCCGATCCTGACCGGCGAGGCCGGGGTCGGCAAGACGGCAGTGGTCGAGGGGCTGGCGTTGCGTATCGTCCAGGGAGACGTGCCGCCCCCGCTCAAGGATGTTGCGCTGCATACGCTGGACTTGGGCTTGCTGCAGGCCGGAGCGGGGGTCAAGGGCGAGTTCGAGAATCGCCTCAAGGCGGTGATCGACGAGGTGAAACGCAGCCTGCATCCGATCATCCTGTTCATCGACGAGGCCCATACCCTGATCGGCTCCGGTGGCCAGGCCGGGCAGAACGATGCCGCGAACCTGCTCAAGCCCGCCCTGGCGCGCGGCGAACTACGCACCATCGCCGCCACCACCTGGGCCGAGTACAAGAAGTATTTCGAGAAGGATGCCGCTCTGGCGCGCCGCTTCCAGGTGATCAAGGTGGAGGAGCCGGACGAGGAGCGAGCTATCCACATGCTGCGCGGCCTGCTTGGCAAGATGCAGGATCACCACCGGGTGGCGGTGCTCGACGAGGCGGTGGTGCAGGCAGTGCGCTTGTCACATCGCTACATCACCGGCCGGCAGTTGCCCGACAAGGCGGTCAGCGTGCTGGACACTGCCTGTGCCCGGGTGGCGCTGGCGCAATCGGCCCAGCCCGGCGCTGTCGAGGACGCGCGGCGCCGGATCGCCAACCTCGAGGCCGAGGTGGCGGTGCTGGAACAGGAAACCGCCCAGGGCGGCGACCACGCCCGGCGCCTGGCCGACTTGGCCAGCGACTTGGCCGAAGCCCGTCAGGACGAAGCTCGTCTGGCCGAACAGTGGGCGCGCGAGCTGGCCATGGTCGAGCGCATTCATGAGACCAGTCGCCGTATCACGGCAGGCGAGGGCGAGGCAGCTGACACGGTCGAATTGGCGGCTTTGCGCGGGGAACTGACGGCGCTCCAGGGTGAGCAACCCCTGGTTCATGCCCTGGTGGATAGCGGCATCATCGGCGAGGTGATCTCGGGTTGGACCGGCATTCCGCTGGGTAAGATGCTGCGCGACGAGATCGAGACCGTGCAGCGCCTGCCGGCACTGTTGGCGGAGCGAGTGATCGGCCAGGATCACGCACTCGCGGAAATCGGCAAACGCATCAAGATCTCCCGGGCGAAGATGGAGGACCCGAATAAGCCGGTCGGTGTGTTCCTGCTGGTGGGGCCGAGCGGGGTTGGCAAGACCGAAACCGCGCTGGCGTTGGCCGATATCCTCTATGGCGGCGAGCGTAACGTCGTCACCATCAATATGTCGGAGTACCAAGAGGCACATACCGTCTCCAGCCTCAAGGGTTCCCCGCCGGGCTATGTCGGCTACGGCGAAGGCGGGGTATTGACCGAGGCGGTGCGCCGCAGGCCCTACAGCGTGGTCCTGCTGGACGAGGTGGAAAAGGCCCACCCGGACGTGCTCGAGCTGTTCTTCCAGGTGTTCGACAAAGGTGTGCTGGATGATGGCGAAGGACGCGAAATCAATTTCCGCAACTGTGTGATCATCCTGACCTCGAACGTCGGCACCGAACGCATCATGCAATTATGCGGTGGCGCAACTGTCGAGCGCCCGTCGCCCGTTGAGATCGTCGAGGATCTGCGCGATCAACTGAACGAGGTCTTCAAACCAGCCTTCCTTGGGCGTTTGAACATCGTGCCGTACTACCCGGTGCGCGACGCGATACTCGAGCGCATCGTCACTCTCAAACTCGAGCGCCTGCGTCAGCGTTTCGAGCGTAATCACCAGGCTAGCCTCAAGTTCGAGGCCGCCTTGATCCCTGAAATAGCTCGGCGTTGCACGGAAGTCGACAGTGGTGCCCGCAATATCGACAACATTCTTTCCGGTACCCTCATGCCCGAGATGGCCGAGCGGGTATTGGAGCGAATGGGGCAGGGCAAGCCACTGCAGTCGCTGAGCGTGAAGCTAGGGAAGGACGGTGATTTCGAGTATCGGATTCGGTAAAGAGACGAGAGGGAGCTTCTATGAGTCTTTGCTATGGCACTCGCGATTTCAAGACTTACTTCAACGAAAACATGCAGGCGCTTGGTCTGCCAGTGCCGTCTACACTCTTTGATACCTATACATCGGCGATCGCCAACGTAGGCCTGATACTCGAGGCTATTAGAGAGCTAGGAAGATCAGCCTCCATGCTGGAGGTGATCAAGGCCACTAATGGGCTCGAAAGGCTGAAAGTAACGGCAGCCATTGGGGCTTCTTATTATGTGGGCGCAGTCATAGGAAGCATTGCGGTTGCTACGGGCCGCTCCTTGGGCTGTGGAAGCAGTCTGTTCGATGTCTTTGTACTGATGCGTCACAGTAATCTTGAGCTTGACCAGTGGGGGGCTTTTTACGCAGCTCATCCCGAAATATTGCATGAGAGAAAAGAGTTTAAAAGCGGGTATGCGCTTAAGGCTCATTCTCGCTCATGCGAGAGGATAGGGTGATGAAAGATAGTATCCTACTCTTGGCTATAGGTTTTTTCTGCGCCGGTTTAGCTTGGGCTTTTTTTTTCTACTTTCAAAGCCAGGCATTCGCAATTCTGTTTCTGATACTGATGGTCACCTTCTTGCTGAAGCCAATCAAGCGAATGCTCAAACAACGTAGCAAGTAGAGGTGAAGAAAGATCTTCAAGGAAACGAAAGCTAGGTACCGCTTTAGCGTAATACCGGAAAAGGTCTGGTTCGGCTGGACAAAGGGAGTATCGAGAATGGAGCGTTTGGCAGGCTGGTCCGGGGAGAGGGGCCGGCGTATTCGCACTGCGCTGGGTGTATTGGTGTTGGCGCTGGGGGTTGCCGGCTGCGGCGTCGGCGACCGTGTGGGCAAGCAGGTGGAGGGCACCTGGGTCGGGGATATCCTGTTTAGCCAGACCGATAAGGTGAAGCTGCACCTGGAGGGGGCCGATTACCTCAACCCTGATGATCGCGACCAATCCCTGTCGGTGGTGGTACGCGTCTATCAGCTGAGCTCGCTGGATAAATTCCGCAGCGCCAGTTCACAGGATCTGTGGGATCACGGTCCCGAAACGCTTGGCAATACGGCGCTGGATATTCGTGAATTGACCGTGGTGCCGGGCAAGATCAAGGACGGTGAATGGCCCATGGCGGTAGCGGCGCGCTACATAGGTGTCGCCGCCTTCTTCCGCGACGAGCTCAAGGCGCGTTGGAAGGTGGCTTTGCGCGCCGACGACCTGCGCAAAGACGGGGTTCTGTTCTCGGGCGACGGCGCGCGCCTGCTCATCGAGGGCAATACTCTGGTGGTCGTACGGGGACGTGACATTCTGCATTCCCTGAACGCTCCGGCTACCGCGTCGGAGCGCCTTAGCCGGCCCCTTGGTTCCAGCGCGGCGGACCCAGCGTCGACCAATCCGCTACTGGAGAAGGCAGCCACTATTGTGCGCGAGAGCGCCGAGGATGCCGCGACCAATGCCGCCAAACGCCAGGCGACGGCGGCGATGCAGGGAGCCTTGCCATGACCAAACGCAATCGGGTGATGTGGTCGGAAGGTATGTTCCTCCTGCCACAGCATTTCCAGTACCAGGACGAATTCCATCAGCATCAGCTAGCGCAGGCCACCCAGCGCAGTACCCCCTTCCACTGGGGAATCCAGCAGTTGGAGGTAGATGAAGATGCGCTGGCCAACGGAACCCTGAGCCTGCGGCGGTTGAAGCTGGTGTTCCCTGACGGCACCCTGTACGACGCTCCGCAGCAGGATGTTCTGCCAGCAGCGCGGGACCTGCGTGAGCAGGTGAGGGAGGGGGCTTTGAAGGTCTATGCCGCCTTGCGCTTGAGCGAAGCCTATGCGGCCAACTATCTGAACGAAGGTGACGAGGGGCGGGCGGCACGGCGTTTCCGCAAGCAGTTCGGCATGTTGCCGGACCTCAACGAGGGCGATTTGGAAAACGAGATCACGAGCCTGGGCCTGCACGTGGTACTGCTGGTGGAGGGTGACAACCTCGACGGCTACAGCTATTGCCCGGTGCTGCAACTGGCACGCAACAGCGTCGGTGGCTTCAGTGCCGTGCCGGTCTTCATCCCGCCTAGCCTGCACCTGAGCGCTCATGAGCAATTTCTTACCCTAGGCCGGCGCCTGCTGGGCATCCTGCAGGCCAAGAGCGAGGCGCTGTCCTCGCGCCGGCGCGAGCGCGCTGACCAGATCGCTGAATTTGGCTCCAGCGACGTGACGCTGTTCTGGCTGCTCAACACGGTGAACCGGGCCTATCCGCAACTGGCGCACCTGCTCCAGCATCCGCGACTGCATCCCGAGCGCCTCTACCTGTTTTTGGCTGAGCTGGCCGGAGGCCTACTGACGTTCTCCCTCGGGGTCCAGTTGGCGGACATTCCGCCGTACGATCATGAGGATCCGGCGGTGTCGTTGCTGCGACTGGACGCTCTGCTGCGCAATCTGCTCGACAATGTGGTGCCCAATCAGTACGTGCCTATCGCCTTGGAGCAGACCAAGGCCTCGCACTATGTCGGCCAGCTCCACGATCCGCGTCTGGTGGCTGCGGACTTCTACATCGCCGTGCATGCCGACATGCCGGGAGAAGAGCTGCTGCGGCTGGTGCCGCGTGCCTTCAAGGTGGGCTCTCCCGAGGACATCGAGGTCATCGTCAATACCGCGATGCCGGGCGCGAACCTGATGCATACGAGCCGCTTGCCCAGCGCCATTCCGGTGCGCCTGGACAATCATTATTTTGCGATAGAGCCGCGGGGACCAGTCTTCGAACGGATGATGAAGGCCCAGGCCGTGGCCTTCTACGTACCCAGCGCGTTCATCAATCTCAAGCTTGAACTGATGGCGGTGCTCAAATGACCGAAGTCCTATCGAATGGCGCAGCAGCGCCTGCTGCTCCCCTCTCCACGCCGACCCTTAAGGATCTGGTCAAGGACTTCATGTCCATGGCGTTGCTGATTCGCCAGGGACTGCGAGCCACCAGCGTCGATACCTTTCTGGCTCAGGTCGATGCCTTCTTCGTCGACTTCGAGCGCGAGGCGCGCAATGCGCGCTACAGCGCCGACCAGGTGAAGGACACCCAGTATGCGCTGTGCGCCTTTCTGGATGAGAGTGTGCTCAATGCCCAGGGCAGCAACATTCGCGGCCACCTGGAGCTGCACCCGCTGCAATTCAAGTATTTTGGCGTCCACTTGGCTGGTGAAGGCTTCTTCGAGAAGCTCGAGGCCTTAAGAGCCGACGTGAAGGCCAATCTGGAGGTGCTGGAGGTCTATCACCTCTGCCTGGCGCTCGGCTTCGAAGGCAAGTACCGCCTCGGTCAGCAGGACCAGTTGCGCTACATCGCCAACACGCTGGGTCAGGAAATCGTTCGCCTGCGGCAGCCGCCGCGTACCCTGGCTCCGGATTGGGCATTACCCGATCAGGTCTCGCAGCTGTTCCGCTACGAGGTGCCGCTCTGGGCCTATCTGGTGCTCATCGCGCTGGTGTGCGCATTGGTCTATGGGGTTCTGGACTGGTTGCTCGGTCGGCAGGTCGAAGCCCTGGCCGCGCAGATCGGCCAGTTGTTCGGCACATAAGGAAGGCGGAGCGTCAGGAAGACATGAAAGCATTTCTCCGGGTTCTGAAGAGTTTCTGGTTCTTGGTGACCATGCTCTGGCTGGTCGCCATGCTGGTCTGCTGGTTTGTACTACCGCGTTGGCTGCAGGCGGCTGACGGACCATGGGTCTCGATGGCGCTTGCCAGTGCATTCTGTCTGTTGCTGATCATCCTGCGGCAGTACCGGCGCATCCGCGCCGAGCGCAATATCGAGAACCTGGTTCAGCTGGAGATGGATCGTTCCACCACTAGCCATGGCGAGTTTCGCGACCAGCAGATCCTGCGCGACCGGCTGCGGCACGCCATCGCCTTGCTGCGCAGCGCCCGGGCGGCAGGCGGCGGCGGCCGCTCGGCGCTGTACGATCTGCCTTGGTATTTGGTCCTGGGGATGTCGGCTTCGGGCAAGACTTCGCTGCTGACCCGCTCGGGCCTGAATGCGACCATCGCGGGCGGGCAGGCGGCGCTCGCCGAAAGCGGTACCCAGCACTGCGACTGGTACTTCAGCCCCGAGGCGGTGCTGATCGATACCGCCGGCCGCTACCTGGTCGACGATCCTTCCGCCAGCGAGTTCGCCCATTTCCTCAAGTTGCTGCGGCGCCAACGCCGCAAGCCGGCGATCAACGGCCTGGTACTGGTCGTCAGCTTGCCGGAGCTGGTGCAGATGGCGCCGCTGGAGCGGCAGGCGCTGGCGGAGCGCCTGATGTCGCGCATCGAAGAGTACAGCACCTGCCTGGGCAGCACCCCGCCGATCTACCTGATCCTGAGCAAGGCGGACCTGTTACCCGGCTTTGAGCAGGCCTTCGAACACCTCGATGGCAATGCACGCCAACAACCCCTGGGTATCACCTTCGCGCTTGCCGAATGGCGTCCATCCGGGTTACGCAAGGCCTTCGAAGCCAAGTTCCCGCGTCTGCTAGGCAGTATCCGCCAGCACATCGACGCCCAGTTGCTAGGGCAGGGTAGTCAGGCAGACGGTCGTCTGCTCGGCTTTCCCGGCTACGTCGGTGAACTGGCCGAGGTGCTCGGCAGCTTCCTCGAACATTTCGAGCAAGCGGCACAGGGGCGCACGGCGCCGATGCTGCGTGGTCTCTACCTGACCAGTGCGTTGCAGGCTGGCACACCGCTGCCACCCTTACTTGACGAAGCCACGGCCGAGCGCTTCGCCCTGGAGCCCCCAGGTAGCTCCGCTTTCGAGGTCGATAGGCGCCGCGGTGAACGGAGCTATTTCATCACCGATACCTTCCGCCAGGTGATCTTTCCCGATCGCAACCTGAGCCTTTACTACTCGCGATTCGGACGACGTAAGAGACTAGCCCCGACTCTGGCGGCCCTGATGCTGGTGCTGGGTGTATGCCTGCTGGCCTGGGAAGGCTATGCCTTCTACAACAATAGGCTGTGGCTCGACGCAACCCAGGCTCAGTTGCAAGCCATCAAGGCGGGGGACGCCAGCCGGGAGGTGCAGCGTCTGGAATTCCTGCGCCTGCGGCTGAGCGAGTTGGAAGGGCATCGCGCGGGCGGGGTACCTTTCGCCATGACAGCCGGGCTGTACAGCGGCGACGATCTGTATCCCGTCTTGCGCGATGCCTATCGCCAGCAATTGCAGGCGCTGGTGTTGGAGCCGATCGGGCGCGACCTACAGCTACAGTTGCGCGAGCTCAACGAGTTCGCCCAGCAGTTGATGCAGCCCCGCGAGACCAGCCAGGAGGAGGGCGCGACAGCGCGGACTCGGGCCGGGCGCGAGACGGCCAGACAGGGGCTGCGGGCCGCCGGGACAGCCTTGGCACAAGGCACGCTGCCGCACAACCTCAACGAGGTCGGTGGGCGTCTGCGCACTGCCGCCCAGGCTGGCGGCAGCGAAGGCCGCCGGCGTTCTCTGGAGGCCTTGCAAGGACAGTTGCGCGAGGCGTCTGGCAGCGATGAGGGCGGTGGACGTTCGGGGCTGGCACTCTCCGACGAGATGCTCGCCCGCCTCGACGAGCATCAGTTAGCCTCCCTGATCGAAGCCTACAACGCCCTCAAGCTGTATCTGATCCTCACTCAGCCGGAGGCGCATGCGGAAGATGAGTTTGTCGCCCAGGCGCTGCCTATGGCTTGGGCCCGGGCCATTCCGAACGGTGCCCTGCCGGTCGAGCCCGGCCAGATGCGTAACTATGTGGCGCTGTACCTGGAGGATCTGCGCAACGGACAGGCACCAGCGCTCAGGCGCAACCAGGAACTGGTCGACAGCGCGCGGACGAGCCTGAAGTCCTTCATGCTCGCCAGTTCGCTGGTCGAGCGCGAGTACTTGCGCCTGCAACTCGAGGCCAACCGACAGTTCCCGCCCATTACTCTGAACGATCTGGTGCCGCTGCCAGGACGGCGGCTACTGTATTCCAGCGAGTCGGTCCCGGCTTTATATACCCGCCAGGGCTGGGAGCACTTCCTCAAGCCCGAATTGATCAAGTTGCTTTCCAGCGAGCTGCAGGACGAGAAGGACTGGGTGTTGGACGGCGAGGGCGGCTCGGCCGTGGTGCGTAAGGCCGCTTTCATGCGCGAACTGATGGCGCGCTACAAGCGCGACTACGCCGACGCCTGGCAGCGGCTGCTGAGCGGTGTCGGTGTCCGCCAGGTCAGTGGCCTGGACGAGGTGACCCGCCAGCTAACGCTCTACAGCGACGTCCAGCAATCGCCGTTGAAACGACTCTTGGCCGCGGTAAACGATAATACTCGCTGGGACCTGCCCGAGCAGCGACCACAGAATGCCGCTACTACCAAGGTCGAAGATGGGTTCTGGCGGCGTGTGCAGGGCGTTTTCGGCAGCAACGGCGAGCAACTGGCCCAGACCGTAACCCTGCCACGGGTGGATGATGGCAGACTCGCCGCGCGCTTCGAAGCCGTCTCGCGACTGTTCGCCACAGAGAATGCCGAAGGGCCGGACAGTACTATCATGGATCGTTACCTGGCGGCGCTACGGAGCCTGAAAGTCCGTCTGAATAACATTCAGCGTTCGCAAGACGTGGGGCGCAGCAGCAAGACGCTGATCAGTGAAACGCTCCAGGGGGCACCGACCGAGATTGCCCAGGTGCGCAACTATGTCGAAACCAGCGTCGATACCAGCCAGGACGGCCTGTCACGATCGCTGCAGAGCCTTTTCATCGCCCCGGTGCAGTTCGCCTGGAACAGCCTGAGGGGACCCGCGGGCGAGCAGATCGCTCAGGCCTGGGACAAGCAGGTCTTCACACCCTGGCAACGCACCCTGGGCCATCGCTATCCACTGGTAGCCGATAGCGGTAACGAGGCTTCGGTGAAGGACTTGCAGCGTTTCGTCGATCCGCAAAGCGGCCTGCTTCCGGCGTTCAAGCGCGATGAAATCGGCAATCTCGCCGGTGGAGAGGGACTCGGTGTCGGCAACTCCAGTGCGTCCTCGCCACTGGTGAGTCCACGCATGCTCTCGGGTATCGACAAGGCCAGTTCGCTGGGCGAGGTCATTGCCAGCCTGGCCGATCCCGAGAATGGCTTCGAAGTGATGCTCGAGCCGTCCGCTGGCCTCAGCGACATCATCTTCACCCTGGACGGCCAGATCTCGCACTACCGCAATGGCCGCGCCGGCTGGACGCGCTTCGTCTGGCCCGGCAACAGCGGTACGCCCGGAGCGCGACTGGAGGTGGTCACCAACGGCGGGGAGCGGATAACCGTCTTCGATTATCCCGGTCGTTGGGGGCTGTTCAAGATGAGCGACAGCGCCACTCGCGTCGAGGATGTCGACGGGGCGCGGCAGCGTTTCAGCTGGCCAGTGCCTGGTGGACGGGTCGCGCTTCTGGTGCGCAACTTCGGCGGCGTTAAGCTGACCGACCTGGCCAGTGTGAAGAGCTTGAACGAGTTGATCCGACCATGAACGGCACGTCGATGGCGGTATTCAGCGGGAGGTTCCGATGATCGGCTGTTTCGGAAAGCTGCCGGCCGATGCCGACTTCGTGAGTCTGCACGGCGCCCTGGAGGAAGTGCGTGAGTTCGATGCCTGGCTGCAAGCCGGGTTGGGTCGCTTACAGCGCGAGCAGGACTGGCGGCTGCGTCTGGATCAGTTGCCGTTGTGCTTCTTCTGTTACCGGGCGCGCAACGGTCATTGGCTCTTCGGAGGCTTGGCCAGCTCCCGTGATGCCAGTGGCCGACGCTATCCCTTCATCATCTTCCAGCGTGTTATCGGTCTGGGGGAGGGCTTCGTCGGCGCCTACACGCTATGCGAGCCCTTCGCCCGCCAGTTGACGCCCTTGCTCAACCAGGCACGCAGTGGCGCCGGCAGCAGCGTGCTACTCGATCAGGTCGCCGCCTTGCGGCCTTGGAGCGAGCAGGACTTCAGGCTCTACCAACAGGTGCATCGGAAGTTCCTGGCCGACTTCAACTTTCATGAGGTCGCCCAGGCGCTCGAGCAGGCCTATCCGGAGTTCGGGGCGAGTGCAGCGTTGCATCGTCTTGCCGGTTTCGCCCTGCAACTGCGGCGCGGGCAGCGGTCCGCGATCAACCTGCCCTTGCCAGCCGCACGCTGGCTGCAACGTCCGGTGGCCGATCTATGGCGCGGCTGGTTGGCGTCACTGGCCCGTGATCCCCAGGAGCCCGAAGTCAGCCTGCTGCGGGATGACTTCATGCGGCCCACGCTGCTCTGTCTGTCACGTGGCGAAGACACGGGCTATGTCGCCCTGACCGGCTGTGCCAGTCGCCGCGAAAGCTACGAATTGCTGGAGCCATTCGAGACGTTCGACGAACACCGCCGCGGCTTGCCCCTGCCGGACGTGGAACTTTGCCTGCGCGACTTCATCGAGCGCTTCACCCTTTCCCTGCATGCAGCCCTGCCATGAAGAAGATCAAGTACTACTTCCTTAAATATCAGCCCTATATCCTGGGCGTAGCGTTCTTCCTGGTGATGCTGATCGTCTGGGGGGTAGGGGGGTGGCTCGGCTTCCCTTCGCTGCACAGCTTGCTGGCCGGTCTGCTGGCGTTCCTGCTGCTGTCGGCAGTCTATGTGCTGTTTCTCTATCGTGGGGCAGCCCACCACCCCGATCTCGAGGCATTGCTGCGCGAAGATGCCGACCAGGCGGTGCTCAATGCCAGTCCGCAGGATCGCGAAGAGGTTGGCCTGCTGCGCGAGCGTCTGCTGCAGAGCCTCGAACGCCTGCGCTCCAGCCGCGCCGGGCAAGGACGCCGCAACGGTGATGCGCTCTACGCCTTGCCTTGGTATCTGGTAATTGGCCAGCCTGCGGCCGGCAAGAGCACCATGTTGTACCACTCGGGCTTGAGTTTTCCCTATGCCGATCGGGAAGGGGTGCGGGTCGCCGGGCTGGGCGGTACGCGCAACTGCGACTGGTTCTTCAGTTCCGAGGCGGTGTTGCTGGATACCGCTGGGCGTTACATGCACAGCCAGGAAGAAGCGGGCAAATGGCGCGGCTTCCTCATGTTGCTCCGCAAGTATCGCCCACGACGGCCCCTGAATGGTCTGATCGTGGCGGTGAGCATCCAGGATGTCCTGCAAGCGGACGCTCAGGAACTGGAGCGCCTGGCCAAACGGCTGCGTGAGCGCATTCAGGAGGTGCATGATCTGCTGGAACTGCGCCTGCCGATCTACTTGGTCTTCACCAAATGCGACCTGATTCCGGGCTTCACTGACTTCTACCGCAACCTGGATGCCCAGGCACGGGACGAAGTACTGGGGACGACCTTCGCCCACCAGGGTTTCGCCACTTCTGACTGGGGACAGCGTTTCAGTCAGGCGCTGGAGGCGCTGGTTCTGCACTGGCAGCGGATTGCCGACCGGAAGCTGGCGGACCAGGACATTCGCCTTACGCGCCAGGATACTTCCGCCTACCGTTTCCCTCTGGAGCTGGCGGGCCTGACGCCGCGGCTACGCGCCTTCGTGGATGCCTTGCTGCGCGCCAATCCCTATCAGAGTGCCGAATTGCTCCGCGGAGTCTATTTCACTAGCGCGCTGGAGGGTACCCAGACCCGGCTGGGCCGGCATACGCAATGGGTGGCTGAGCGTTTCTGTCTGGCCGAAGAGCTCGGCGCGCCGGCGAACGGCCCCGAGCACGCGCAGTCGCTGTTTATCAATGGGCTGTTCCAAAAGGTCATAGTGCCCGACCAGCATCTAGTGACGCTGTATACCGGCACTCGCCGCGAAGAACGGAGCAAGGCGGCCTGGGTCGTCGCGGCGGCTGGTCTCGCCATGTTGGTCTGTGCGATGTGGGGTTGGTCGTACTGGAATAACCGGATCCAACTGCAGTCTCTCGGCAACGAGCTAGCGGATGCGGCCCGGCAGGATGCGGTCAACCGCGGACAATACACCCAGTGGCACAGGCTCGATACCCTGCAGCGCTGGACTCAACACTACTATATCGCCCATCGCGGGGGAGGGGTGCCACTCAGCCTGAGTCTGGGGTTGTACCAGGGGCGGGAGATCGAGCCGCTGGTGCGCGCCCGCTATTTCTCCCGGCTCGAGGAGGTGATGCTCGTGCCGACCGGAAAGAACCTTACCCGCACCCTGTACCTGCTCACCAGTATTCCGGTCTATCAGCGTACGGCCCGTGAGTTGCAGCCCGTGTCCGGTGTCGACAGTGTCGAGCCTGGTGCGCTGCCGGTGGACAATCGTGCGGAGTCCGTGGCGAAGTTCGGCAAGACCGCCCTGGATACCTATCTGATGTTGTCGCGCGCCTATCGTGAAAAGGCCGACCCGGTGTTCCTGCAGGCGCACCTGCCAGATTACTGGTATCCCGATATCGCTGAACGCCTCGGTAAGGACCGCGCAGCGGCTTTGGCCGAGCATGGCGCCGCGGAGGCCGAGTACCAGGCTGCGGGACGTCAGGTCGCCTTCTACAGCGAACAGATCCATGAGCCGGATGTGCCGCGCCTGATGGATAACGCCTTCCTGGTCTCCAGCTCGCGCAACTACATCGACAGTCTGCTTTCGCAATCGCTGCGCTCCATCGAGACCATCACCCTTGAGTCGGACACCCTGTTCGCTTTCGGACGGGCGGATTTCCAGAGCCTCCAGGCGAGCGGTCAACGGCAGCTCAATGCGATCGCCAGCAAGCTGCTCAGCACGCCCAACGTGGGGCGCATCATCATTTCGGGGCATGCCGATCCGCTCGGCGACGCCCAAGCCAATCTGCGTCTCTCGCAACAGCGCGCGGAGACCATCCTGACCTACCTCGCCGGCAAAGGTGTGCCCAAAGAGCTTATGGAAGCGAAGGGTGAGGGGAGCCAGAAACCGCTAGTCAAGTGTGCGGACGACCTGCCTAGGGCCGAGCTGATCCAGTGCCTGGCCCCCGATAGACGAGTCGAGATCGAAGTCCGGGTGCGCAACTGAGCGCCCGGACCCAAGGATGCTGCCTAACGATTCATCGATAGGCAGCTACGGGAGCCCGGTGTTTGTACTGGGGTTCGAAAACGTAGGCGATGGTCCTGATGGATCGATGGAAGCCTACTTATTTAAGGAGAAATGCAAATGGCATTCGATGCTTTCCTGAAAATCGACGGTATCCCTGGCGAAGCGCTGGACGAGAAGCACAAGGACTGGATCGAGGTTCTGGGTTACAACTACGGTGCTTCCCAGGCCACTTCTGCTACTGCCAGCTCCTCGGGTGGTGCGTCCTCCGAGCGTGTCAATCTGTCCGACTTCACCGTGCGCAAGTTCGTCGACAAGTCCTCGCCCAAGCTGTTCGAAGCAGTCGCCAAGGGGCAGCACATCAAGGAAGTCGTGCTGAACGTGAACCGCGCGGGCGGTGAGCAGAAGCTGACCTACTACACCATTACCCTTGAGGAAGTCGTGGTGTCTTCGATCGACCACACCGGTGCGTCCGAGGGTGACGGCGATCTGCCAACCGAAGTGGTGACCTTCAACTTCGCCCGGATCAAGACGACCTACACCCAGCAGAAACGTGCCGATGGCCAGGGCGGCGGTAATGTCGCCGGCGGCTGGGACCGTACGCTGAACAAGGTCTACTCCTGATCCTGAGGTAGGAGACTTCGCTTTCCAGTGACCACGGTCGCTGGAAAGCAGCTTTTTTCACTGGCTTGGGCCTGTTCTAGGCTAGGACACCTCTTGGCACGTCCGAAGCATGCGGCTACGGCGCCTCTCTCGAGGAAGGTGTCTCCCTAAAGCGACCTGTCACGCCAAAGCTCGGTTGCTCATCGCTCTTACCGAAAATCATTGCCCAGGAGTTCTCATGGTGTTTCTTCCACTCTCGCTGTCCATTGACGATCTGCTGGTGCCCATTGACGGGGGAGCAGGGCAGGACCTGGCTTTCTCCAGCCTGTTCGATGACATCAAGGAGGCCCGACGTGCGGATCCCGAATATCTGGCCCAGGGCGAATGGCAAGCCGATCTCAAGCAGTCCGATTGGGATGCCGTGGTGGAACTTGCCATTGGTGGCCTACGCGAGGGTGGCAAGGACCTGATGCTCAGCGGCTGGCTCACCGAAGGGCTGACGCAGAAGCATGGATTTCCAGGTCTCGGCTTCGGGCTGCAGCTGACCGAGGCACTGCTACAACGATATTGGGATGACCTGTTCCCGGATCGTGAATATGGCCTGGAGGAGCGTGCCGCGCGCCTGAGTTGGTTGGTCAATACCCTTTCGACAGTAGTGGGCAATCTGCCCCTGCTCGAAAGCCAGGGGTACGGGCTCAATCGCTACGAAGAGTCGCGGCAGGTGGAGAATCTGGCCCGCCAGAACGCCGCTGCGGCCGCTGCGGCTGTCGGCGAAGGCAAACTCAATGCCGAGCTCTTCCAGCGCGCCGTTGTTCAGACCGCCAGCGAAGTTCTGCTGGCGAGGCACGAGGAGGTCGCTGATTGCCTGGAGGCATGTCGTAGCTTGCGCGCGACCATCGACGTTCATTTTGGCCACGAGGCACCCAGTGTCCGCGAACTGGAAGAACGTCTGCAGGCAGCATTCCAACTGCTGGAACGTCTGTTGAAGGAGCGGGGGGTCGAGGTAGAGCCGGCCGGGCTCCCACTGTCGGAGATCACTGTCGAGGAGCCTACAGCCGCTGCCACTAGTACAGTTGTCGGCGAACGTGCCGCATCCGAGACACCGTTGCGCTTGGTCCCTCACACGCGCGATGAGGCGTTTGCGATGCTGAGCAGCGTGGCGACCTTCTTCAAGGAAACCGAGCCGCATAGCCCGGTTCCTTACTTGGTCGACAGAGCCATTCGCTGGGGCCGCATGCCCTTGGAAGATTGGCTCAAGGATGTGATCAAGGATCACGGAGTGATCGACCACATCGCGGAAACCCTAGGTACGCGTAAGCAGGATTAGGCGCTTACTAGGGCAAACCAAGTTTTTTCGAAAAGAGTCACTGTGCTCGGGCATACCGCGCCGGTAGATTGAGAGTGCGGATGGAAGAGACGTTTCTGTAGGGACATCGACCATGATGTTAGTATTATTTAACATAATATACATTATG
>Ga0157358_1000130_pt1 | contig 29450 bp, 24 predicted proteins | sample AttcapACBM2_FD_111484 | JGI IMG/M metagenome (GOLD analysis project Ga0157358, IMG submission 111484) | Fungus gardens microbial communities from leaf cutter ant in Botucatu, State of São Paulo, Brazil - Atta capiguara ACBM2 | ecosystem: Host-associated > Fungi > Mycelium > Unclassified ... | reverse complement strand
GGATGACATCGGAGAAGAGACAGGCAGTGAAGCAGATGCCTCACTGCACAATCCATTAGCCATTAACCGGCCATTTGTTTTTCGCGGATTTCCGCCAGCGTTTTACAGTCGATGCAAAGATCGGCGGTAGGACGTGCTTCAAGGCGACGGATACCGATTTCAACGCCGCAGGAATCGCAGTAGCCGAAATCGTCATCTTCTACTTTCTTCAGCGTCTTCTCGATCTTTTTGATCAGTTTGCGCTCGCGGTCACGGTTACGCAGTTCAAGACTGAATTCTTCTTCCTGTGCTGCCCGGTCAACCGGATCGGGGAAGTTGGCGGCTTCATCTTGCATATGCGTGACGGTGCGATCAACTTCATCCCGAAGCTGGTTACGCCAGGCTTCAAGGATCTTCTTGAAATGCGCCAGCTGGGCTTCATTCATGTACTCTTCGCCCGGCTTCTCCTGATAGGGTTCCACACCAGCGATGGCGAGAATACTCAGGGACGAGGTTTTACGGGTTTGCCCTTCTTGCATGTTGTTTCTCCTGGATAACACGCACTATCGATCCCCAGAGGGGATAAAAACAGGTCGCTATAAATAGCAGAAGCGATCAAGGTTGGCAATTATTCCTGAACATCCCTTGACAAGGCTGTGAGGAAAAGCGTATCTGACGCGACATAAGACCCTTCATATAACAGTTAATTGCGTCTGAATTACGCATTCACAATCAGTTTCCTCTCTACGACCAGACCTTCAGGCGAGAGGCTCGCTTTACAGGCAAGCACCTCGACCCCGCTTGCGCGCGCCTGAACCATGAGTTCTGCGTAGCGTGCATCAATGTGACGCGCCGGGGTGACGTCCTCAATCCCCGAATGCAGAACGGCAAATAAAAGCACCGCGCGCTCGCCGTTTTCCGCAATCTTCGCCAGTTCGCGCAGATGCTTCTGGCCACGCTCGGTAACCGCATCCGGAAAGTAACCCTTACCCTGTTGTAAGAGCGTCACGGATTTGACTTCAATATAGCAGTTGACGCGATCCTCTGCCTTTAACAGGAAATCAATACGGCTTTTTTCAGCGCCATATTTCACTTCACTTTGTAAATCCGCATAACCGGATAATTCCGGAATCTGCCCGGCCAGCAGCGCTTCTTTTACCAGCATATTGGCGCGCAGCGTATTTACGCAGATCCAGTGTCCCTGCTGGGTTTGTGTCAGTTCCCAGCTGTGCGGATACTTTCTGGTCAGGCTGTCCGACGTGGAGTACCACACCGTATCACCTGGCGTCGCACAGCCGGTCATCGCGCCGGTATTGGCGCAATGCAGCGTCAGTTCGGTGCCGTCTGGCGTGATGACATCGGCCAGAAAGCGCTTATAACGTTTGACCAGCGTGGCCTGGCGCAGCGGCGGCGTAAAATTCATAAACTTTCCTGTTGCAGTTCCCAGCTTGCCAGCTCCCGATAGCGCGTGCGGCCCTGGCTGAACAGCGACTCGAAGAGCGCAAAACGCTCCACGCGAAACTGCCAGCTGAAATTACGCGGCGGCAGCGCGACCGGCTGGAGAGCATTGCGGAATAATGTGACATGCGGATGAAAGGGCAGCGGACTTTGATAACAGCCGCTGCGCGCGGCCTGCGAGCGTAACAGTCCGGCCAGCTGCAGCAGTCCGCGCGGCGCCTGCTTCGGCCCCAGCCAGACCACGCCGGAACGCGGCCAGTGACCGGCGTCGTCCAGCGTCAGGGTAAACGGCGACTGCCTGATACGTCCGGCCATTTGTTGGAGCGCACGCTGCTTTTCCGCGCCGACATCGCCTAAAAAGGCCAGCGTAAGATGCAGGTTAGCCGCCGCTATCGGACGGCCGGTCTCTTCGGCAAAGGTGGCGGCGCGCCACGCAATAACCTCCTGACTGCTGCTGGCCGGTAGCGCGATACCGAAAAACAGTCTTTTTTGCTCGTTCATGGTGCCCTCCGGTATTCCAGAAGCAGGAATGCTACAATGCCCGGCAACTTAAGGCCAGGAGCAGAGACGTGAGTTCATTACCAGTCAGCGCTGTATTACCCGAGCTGTTGGCGGCCCTGCGGGATGCGCCGCAGGTGCTGCTGGCGGCGCCGACCGGCGCGGGAAAATCGACATGGCTGCCGCTGCAGCTTTTGCAGCAGGTCAGCGGGCGTATTTTGCTGCTGGAGCCGCGCAGGCTGGCGGCGCGCAACGTGGCGCAGCGGCTGGCGGAGCAGCTTGGCGAAGCGCCAGGACAGACCGTGGGCTACCGGATGCGGGCGGAAAGCCGCAGCGGGCCGTCCACGCGGCTGGAGGTGATTACGGAAGGCATCCTGACGCGGATGCTACAGCAGGATCCGATGCTGGAAGGCGTTTCGCTGGTGATCCTGGATGAGTTTCACGAGCGCAGCCTGCAGGCCGATCTGGCGCTGGCGCTGCTGCTGGACGTGCAGCAGGGGCTGCGTGAAGATCTGAAAATTCTGCTGATGTCGGCCACGCTGGACAACGCTCGCCTGCAGGCGCTGCTGCCGGATGCGCCATCTGTCCGCTCCGAAGGCCGCTCTTTTCCCGTTGAGCGGCGCTACGCAACCCTGTCCACCAGCCAGCGGTTTGAAGAGGCGGTGGCGCGGCAGGTCAGCGAGCTGCTGCGCGACGAGCCTGGTTCGCTGCTGCTGTTTCTGCCCGGCGTGGGCGAAATCCAGCGGGTGCAGACGCAGCTGGCGCCACTGGTCGCCAGCGATGTCGATCTTTGTCCTTTATATGGCGCGCTGCCGCTGGTGGAGCAGCGTAAAGCTATCCTTCCTGCGCCTGTCGGCCGCCGAAAAGTGGTGCTGGCGACCAATATTGCGGAAACCAGCCTGACTATCGAAGGCATCCGGCTGGTGGTGGACAGCGCGCTGGAGCGGACGGCGCTGTTCGATACGCGCACCGGCCTGACTCGCCTGCAAACGCAGCGCGTCAGCCAGGCTTCGATGATCCAGCGCGCCGGACGCGCGGGTCGTCTGGCGCCGGGGATCTGCCTGCATCTGATCCCTAAAGAGCAGGCGGAACGGGCGGCGGCCCACAGCGACGCGGAAATACTGCAAAGCGATTTAAGCTCGCTGTGGCTGGATCTGCTGCAGTGGGGCTGCCACGACGCAGCGCAGCTCACCTGGCTGGATAAACCGCCCGCCGCCAGCCTGGCCCAGGCGCAGCGGCTGCTGTCGCAGCTTGGTGCCACCACCGATGCCGGACAGCTGACGGCCAAAGGTCGACGCATGGCCGCTTTCGGCAGCGAGCCGCGCCTGGCCGCGATGCTGGTCGAGGCGGGCAACGATGCGGACAGCGCCGCCACGGCGGCGATGCTGGCGGCGATCCTGGAGGAGCCGCCGCGCGGCAGCGTCGATCTGCGGGACGCGCTGCATCGTCCCCAGCCCCACTGGCAGAAACGAGCGAAACAGCTGCAGCAGCGGCTGCGCCTGACCGGCGGCGCGATCGATGCGGCGTTGGCCGCGCCGCTGCTGGCGAGCGCTTTTCCCGATCGTATCGCTCGCCGTCGCGGCATGGAAGGGCGCTATCAGCTGGCTAACGGCATGGGCGCGATGCTCGATCGCGAAGAGGCGTTAATCCGCTATGAATGGCTGCTTGCGCCCGCGCTATTACAGGGCAGCGCGCAGCCGGACGCGCGCATTCTCCAGGCGCTGCCGCTGACGATAGAAACGCTGATCGCCGAGCGGCCGCAGCTTGTCGGGCAGCGGGTAGAGGTTGAATGGCACGACGAGCGCGGCACGCTTTCCGCCTGGCGTCGCGAACAGATTGGCGAGCTGGTGTTGAAATCCCAGCCGCTGAGCAAGCCTGACGAAGCGGTGCTGCACCCGGCGATGCTGCGCTGGATCCGCAGCAAAGGGCTGTCGGTGCTGAACTGGACGCCCGCCGCCGAGCAGCTGCGTGTGCGGCTGGTCTGCGCCGCGCAGTGGCTGCCGGAACAGGCATGGCCCGCCGCCAGCGAGGCCGATCTGCTCGCCACGCTGGAAAAGTGGCTGCTGCCGATGATGAGCGGCGTGCGCGATGCAAAAGGGTTAAAACAGATCGACTGCGTCAACGCGCTATTACAATTGCTCACATGGTCACAGCGCCAGCAGCTGGATACTGTGCTGCCAACTCATTACACTGTGCCCACCGGAAGCCGGCTGCCGATCCGCTACGATGAAGAGAAGCCGCCCGCGCTGGCCGTGCGGCTACAGGAGATGTTCGGCGAAGCGCAAAATCCCAGCGTGGCCGAAGGGCGCATTCCGCTGGTGCTGGAGCTGCTCTCGCCCGCGCAAAGGCCGCTGCAGATCACGCGCGATCTGGCGGGCTTCTGGCAGGGAGCCTGGCGTGAAGTGCAAAAAGAGATGAAAGGGCGCTATCCCAAACATCTCTGGCCCGACGATCCGGCCAGCGCGCTGCCGACGCGGCGCACCAAAAAGTATTCCGCACCTTCCTGATCGGGTTTCAGAAGGTTCCCGTTCCACCGTAGTTGATGTCAGTGCATAGTCGGCCCGCCGACGGCGGCTCTGGAGAAAAGAAACGAATGTCAGACGATCGCGAACCTATTGGGCGTAAAGGTAAACAGCCCAACCCCCCGCGCAAAAAGGCGGGCCGGGGTCGCCGCAGGGAAGTCGATAATATTGATTTTCAGGATGATGACCATAATAACGAGGAGAAAGTACCCGTGCCACGTAAAGGAAAAGGACGGCCGCCGCGTAAAAGAGGCTGGCTGAGCTTAATGATTAAGCTGCTGCTGGTATTTATTGTACTGATGGCGGTCTACGGGGTGTACCTGGATTCGCAGATCCGCAGCCGTATCGACGGCAAAGTCTGGCAGCTGCCCGCCACGGTGTATGGCCGCATGGTCAATCTTGAGCCGGGCATGGCCTACAATAAAAAAGAGATGATCGCGCTGCTCGAAGGCACGCAGTACCGCGAGGTGACGCGCATGACGCGGCCTGGCGAGTTTACCGTGCAGGGCAACAGCATTGAGATGATCCGCCGCCCGTTTGACTTCCCGGACAGCAAGGAAGGGCAAATCCGCGCGCGGCTGAGCTTTGACAACGACTCGCTGACCGAGATCAAAAACCTCGACAGCGGCCGCGACTTCGGCTTCTTCCGTCTCGACCCTCGTTTGATCACTATGCTGCAATCACCAAACGGCGAGCAGCGCCTGTTCGTGCCGCGTGCGGGCTTCCCGGATCTGCTGGTCGATACGCTGGTGGCTACCGAAGACCGCCATTTCTACGAGCACGACGGCATCAGCCTGTACTCTATCGGCCGCGCCTTCCTGGCGAATATCACGGCAGGAAAAGCGGTGCAGGGCGGCAGTACGCTGACCCAGCAGCTGGTGAAAAACCTCTTCCTGACCAACAAACGTTCGCTGTGGCGCAAGGCTAACGAAGCCTATATGGCGCTGATTATGGACGCGCGCTACAGCAAAGATCGCATTCTGGAGCTTTACCTGAATGAGGTTTATCTGGGCCAGGCGGGCAACGATCAGATCCGCGGCTTCCCGCTGGCGAGCCTCTACTACTTTGGCCGTCCGGTGGACGAGCTGAGCCTGGATCAGCAGGCGCTGCTGGTGGGCATGGTGAAGGGCGCGTCGCTCTATAACCCGTGGCGCAATCCGAAGCTGGCGCTGGAGCGCCGCAACCTGGTGCTGCGTCTGCTGCAGCAGCAGAAAGTGATCGACCAGGAACTTTATGACATGCTCAGCGCCCGTCCGCTTGGCGTACAACCGAAAGGCGGCGTGATCACGCCACAGCCTGCGTTTATGCAGATGGTGCGCAACGAGCTACAGGCGAAGCTGGGCGATAAGATCAAAGATCTTTCCGGCGTGAAAATTTTCACCACGCTGGATTCTGTTTCACAGGATGCGGCAGAAAAAGCCGTGGAAGAAGGGATGCCGACGCTGCGTAAACAGCGCAACCTGAAGGATCTGGAAACCGCGATGGTGATCGTCGATCGCTTCAGCGGTGAAGTTCGCGCCATGGTTGGCGGTGCCGATCCCCAGTTTGCGGGCTATAACCGTGCGCTACAGGCGCGCCGGTCGATTGGTTCTCTGGCTAAGCCAGCCACCTATCTGACCGCGCTGAGCCAGCCGGATAGCTATCGCCTGAATACCTGGATTGCCGATAATCCGATCGCGCTGAAGCAACCAAACGGTCAGGTCTGGAAGCCGCAGAATGATGACCGCCGCTTCAGCGGTCAGGTGATGCTGGTAGATGCGCTGGCGCACTCCATGAACGTGCCAACGGTGAACCTGGGCATGACGCTGGGCCTGCCGCAGGTGGTGGATACCTGGAGCAAACTCGGCGTGCCGAAGGCTGAACTCCAGCCGGTGCCGGCTATGCTGCTGGGCGCGCTGAACCTGACGCCGGTCGAAGTGGCGCAGGCGTTCCAGACTATCGCCAGCGGCGGCGATCGCGCGCAGCTTTCCGCACTGCGTTCGGTCATTGCCGAAGACGGCACCGTGCTTTATCAGAGCTTCCCGCAGGCGGAGCGCACCATTCCGGCCCAGGCCGCCTACCTGACGCTTTACGCGATGCAGCAGGTCGCGCAAGAGGGTACGGCCCGTGCGTTAGGTTCGCGCTATCCGAAGGCGCACCTGGCGGCGAAAACCGGCACCACCAACAACCTGATCGACAGCTGGTTCGCGGGCGTGGACGGCAAAGAAGTGGCGATCACCTGGATTGGCCGCGACAATAACCAGAGTACCAAACTGTACGGTGCCAGCGGCGCGATGCAGATCTACCGTCGCTATCTGGACAACCAGGCGCCGATGCCGCTGATGCCGACGCCGCCGGAAGATATCGCGCCGATGAACGTGGATTCAGCCGGTAACTTTGTCTGCGGCACGGGCAGCAGCAGCTGGCGGACGCTGCCGGTCTGGACCACCGATGCCGACGCACTCTGTCAGCAGCAGCAGCAGCAAATCCAGCAGCAGCAAATGCAACAGCAGCAAATGCAGCAGGAGCAGCAGCCTGCTCAACAGCCGCAAAACGAGCAGAAGGATGCGGATGGCGTGGCGGGTTGGATCAAGGATATGTTCGGTAAATAACTGAAAACAGGTGTAAAGCCGGTTCTTAACGAGCCGGCTTTTTTTTGCCTTTTTGGCGGCGGCAGCAGAAAAACTAAACCGGCAAAAAGAGGCTTTTCAGCGCGACGGCATGACAACGGCTTTATTTTCCCTGCTTTATGCTGGCCTGAACTCCGCCGGATTCGCGCTAAAAGCGCCCGATTTTTTCTTGCGAAAGCGCCGGTAATTCGCCTATTATCCTGTCGTTATAATAATAATTCTCGTTTACATTCTACTTTTCATCAGAGAACGCTAAATGGCTATTTCATCTTTGAAATCATCCGCTTTGCCGGTAAGCCGACTGGCCTGCCTTGTTGCCGTCGCGCTTTCCTCCTCTGCTTTCGCCGCCAGCGAACAGACTATTACCGTCAGCGCCAACGCCGATGCCGCCAGCGAAAACGCCTGGGGCCCGGCACCGACCATCGCCGCTAAACGCAGCGCCACCGGTACCAAAACCGATACGCCGATTGAAAAAAATCCGCAGTCCGTTTCGGTGGTGACCAGCGACGAAATAGAGATGCGCAACGTCAGCACGGTTAAGGAAGCCTTTAACTATGCGCCCGGCGTAATGACCGGCAACCGCGGCAGCTCGCAGGTTATCGACGCGCTGTCCATCCGCGGCTTCAGCGAAACCAACACCAATCAGTATCTGGACGGCCTGAAGCTCCAGGGCGATAACTACTCCGAATTCGCTATCGATCCTTATTTTCTGGAGCGCGCGGAGCTGCTGCGCGGGCCGGCATCCGTGCTTTACGGCAAGAGCAACCCGGGCGGCGTAGTTGCGCTGGTCAGCAAGCGTCCGACCACGGAAACGCTGCGCGAAGTGCAGTTCCAGATGGGCTCGGATAACCTGTTTTCCACCGGCTTTGATTTCGGCGGCGCGCTGGATGACGGCGGCGTTTACTCCTGGCGCCTGACCGGCCTGGCGCGCAGTCAGGACGCGCAGCAGGATATGCAGAAAGAGAAGCGCTATACCGTGGCGCCTTCTTTCAGCTGGCAGCCCGACGCCAACACCAACTTCACGCTGTTAACCTATTTCCAGAACGAGCCGGAAACGGGCTACTACGGCTGGCTGCCGCGTCAGGGCACCGTGGTGCCGATCGTCGATGCCAACGGCCGGCAGCACAAGTTGGGCACCGATTTTGACGAAGGCGAGGCGAGCAACAAGATCTCCCGCAACACCAAAATGGTGGGCTATAACTTCTCGCACAGCTTTAACGATACCTGGACCGTGCGGCAAAACCTGCGCTACGCCGATCTGCGCACCGACTATCGCAGCATTTACGGCAACGGTTTCGACAGCGCCAGCAGTGCCATTACCCGCGCTTACGCCGGTTCTGAAGAAGAGCTGAACCAGTTTGCCGTCGATAGCCAGGCGCAGGCGAAATTCGCTACGGGCGCGCTGGATCATACGCTGCTGCTGGGCGTCGACTATCAGCGTACCCGCAACGATATCAACGCCGGATTCGGTACCGCTTCCCCGCTGAGCGCGCTGGATCCGCAGTACGGCAACGACAGCACCACGATCACCTTCCCGTATCACTATCTGAACAAGCAGGAGCAGACCGGCCTGTACGCGCAGGATCAGATGGAGTGGGACCGCTGGGTCATGACGCTGGGCGCGCGCTACGATTACGCGATGACCTCGGCGTTTAACCGCGACGCTAATGCGCTGGCGAAAAACCACGACCAGGCCTTTACCTGGCGCGGCGGCCTGAACTACGTGTTTGATAACGGCGTGGCGCCTTATTTCAGCTACAGCGAATCCTTTATTCCGACTGCCGGAACCACCGCTGAAGGGCAGCCGTTCGATCCGTCACGGGCTAAGCAGTACGAGGCTGGCGTAAAATACGTGCCGAAAGACCGCCCGATTGTGATCACCGGCGCGCTCTATCAGCTGACTAAAACGAAAAATCTGACGGCGAATCCCGATCCTGATTTTGCCAATTTCAGCGTGCAAAGCGGCGAAATCCGCTCGCGCGGCGTCGAGCTGGAAGCGAAGGCGGCGGTCAATGCCAACGTTAACGTTATCGCCTCTTACACCTATACCGACGCGGAATATACGCACGATACGCTGCTGAAAGGCAGAACGCCGGTGCAGGTGCCGAAACATATGGCGTCGCTGTGGGCCGATTATACCTTCCACGAAACGGCGCTTTCCGGCCTGACCGTGGGAAGCGGCGTGCGTTATGTTGGCGAGAGCAAAGGCCTTTATGCCGATACGGAGCAAAATGGCTCCAGGTCAAACCAGAACTTCAACGTGGCGGCGTACACCACCGTCGATGCCGTGGTGAAGTACGATCTGGGGCGTTTTGGTCTGCCAGGCTCGTCGATTGGCGTCAACGTCAACAACCTCTTCGATCGGGATTATGTCGCCAGCTGCTATCGCGACTACGCCTGCTACTGGGGCGCCGAACGTCAGATCGTCGGCACCGCCACTTTCCGTTTCTAACCAAACCGGGCGCGGTTCGCCGCGCCCGTCAGGCAGAAAATTGTTATGCATTCTCCGCACCTGACCGACAGCACCTTCTCGCTGCATCAAACTTCATTTGCCGTTCCGGGCCGCATCCTGCTCCAGCCGCTGTCGCTGACCTTTCCCGCCGGAAAAGTCTGCGGGCTGATTGGGCATAATGGCTCCGGCAAATCCACGCTGTTAAAGCTGTTGGGGCGCCATCACGCCGCGACCGGCGGCGAAGTGCGGCTCAATGATAAAGCGCTGGCGCAGTGGCCCGCTAAGCGCTTTGCCCGTGAGGTCGCCTATCTGCCGCAGCAGCTTCCCGCCGCCGAGGGCATGACGATGCGGGAGCTGGTCTCGGTGGGGCGCTATCCCTGGCACGGCGCGCTGGGCCGCTTCAGCAGCGAAGATCGCGATCGCGTCGATGAAGCCATTGCGCTGGTGGGCCTGAAACCTTTCGCCTCGCGTCTGGTGGACAGCCTCTCCGGCGGCGAGCGCCAGCGCGCCTGGATTGCGATGCTGGTGGCGCAGAACAGCCGCTGCCTGCTGCTGGATGAACCGACTTCCGCGCTGGATATCGCTCATCAGGTCGAGGTGCTGGCGCTTATCCAGCGGCTCAGCCATGAGCGGGGGCTGACCGTGATCGCCGTGCTGCACGATATCAATATGGCCGCCCGCTACTGTGACCACCTGGTCGCCTTACGCAACGGCGGGATGATTGCGCAGGGTGATGCCGGCGCGATCATGCAGCCGGAGGTGCTCCAGGCCATTTACGGTATCCCAATGGGCATTCTGCCGCACCCGGACGGCGGCACGCCGGTAAGTTTTGTTTACTAAAGGAATCTCCATGCCGGATTTTTATCGCCGCCGCCTGCTGATGGCGATGGCGCTTGCGCCTTTGCTGCCCGCCTTCGGCAGCCGTGCCGCGTCGGGCATTGACGCAGCGCGCATTGTGTCGCTGGAGTGGCTGCCGACGGAACTGCTGCTGGCGCTTGGCGTCGCGCCGATGGGCGTAGCCGAAATGTATAACTACCAGCTTTGGGTCGGCGAGCCAAAGCTGCCTGCCTCAACGGTGGATCTGGGCCTGCGCACCGAACCCAATCTTGAGCTGATGATGCAGATGCGGCCTTCGCTCATTCTTTACTCTTCCGGCTATGGGCCATCCAACGACAAATTTGAGAAAATCGCGCCCGCGATGGGCTTCGCCTTCAACGACGCCAGCGGCAAACCGCTGACCGTGGCGCGGCAGTCGCTGATGCAGCTGGCCGACCGTCTCGATCGCGTGCCGCAGGCGCAGCGCCATCTGGCACAGTTCGACGCCTTTATCGCCGCCGCCAGAAAGCGCGTTGCCGGTCGAAAGCGGCGTCCGGTGCTGCTGATGTCGCTGCTGGATGCGCGTCATGCGCTGGTTTTCGGCAAGGGCAGCCTGTTTCTGGAAGTGATGAACGAGCTGGGGCTGGAAAACGCCTGGCAGGGCGAAACCAATTTCTGGGGAAGCGCGGTGATCGGGCTGGAAAGACTGGCGACGCTAAAAGACGTCGAGGCGATCTGTTTTGCGCATGGCGACGATAATTTAATGCAGCAGGTCAGCGCGACGCCGCTCTGGCAGGCGATGGATTTTGTCCGGCAGCAGCGCTTTCGCCGCGTGCCGCAGGTCTGGTTCTATGGCGCAACGCTTTCTGCGATGCGTTTTTGCCAGTCGCTGGATCGGGCGCTGGAGCCGCTATGAAAAATTCCGCGCGTTTTCCCGTGTTCTTATTAACGCTGCTGTTCGCGCTGGCGCTGGGCCTGACCGGCTATAACTTCAGCCAGCATCTTGCGCCGTCGCTGTGGTTCAGCGCGATAAAAGCCGCCGGTCCCGAAAGCGTCAGCCAGATGGTGTTTCACTACAGCCTGCTGCCGAGGCTGGCGCTGTCGCTGCTGGTGGGCGCCGGGCTGGGGCTGGTGGGCCTGCTCTTCCAGCAGGTGCTGCGCAATCCATTAGCAGAGCCAACCACGCTTGGGGTCGCCACCGGCGCGCAGCTTGGCCTGACCATTGCTGCGCTCTGGAGCCTGCCGCTATTTGGCCAGCAGTTTGCCGCTATGCTCGGCGCGCTGGCCATCGGGCTGATTGTGTTTGGCATCGCCTGGGGGAAGCGGCTTTCTCCGGTGACGCTGATCCTGGCCGGCCTGGTGATGTCGCTCTATTGTGGCGCGGTCAATCAGCTTATCGGCCTGTTTAATCACGACAGGCTGCAGAATATCTTTTTATGGGGAACCGGCTCGCTGAACCAGATGGACTGGGGCAACGTCGAATTCCTGTGGCCGAAGCTGCTGACGGGCTTTGTGCTGGCGCTGCTGTTGCGCAGGCCGATGACGCTGATGGGGCTGGACGACGGCGTGGCGAAGAATCTGGGGCTGGGGCTGTCGCTGGCCCGCTTAAGCGTGCTGGCGCTGGCTATCGTGCTCAGCGCGCAGCTGGTAAACGCGGCGGGCGTGATCGGCTTTATCGGCCTTTTTGCGCCGCTGCTGGCAAAAATGCTGGGTGCAAGACGGCTGCTCAGCCGGATGCTGCTGGCGCCGTTTATCGGCATGTTGCTGCTGTGGCTGGCCGATCAGAGCGTGATCTGGCTGACCGATCGCTGGCAGGAAATTTCGACCGGTACGGCAACCGCGATTATTGGCGCACCGCTGCTGCTGTGGTTACTGCCGCGCCTGCGTACCGCTTCCGCGCCGCCCGCGCTGGATCGGGGCGATCGCGTGCCGGTCGAGCGCCACGGCCTGCTGTTGTGGTGTCTGGGCGGCGTGGCGCTGCTGTTGGCGCTGGGCGCCGTGGCGCTCAGCTTCGGGCGCGGCGCTGACGGCTGGACGTGGGCAAGCGGCGAACTGTGGCAGCAATTGTTGCCCTGGCGAATGCCAAGACTGGCGGCGGCGCTGGCGACGGGCATGATGCTGGGCGCGGCTGGCTGCCTGGTGCAGCGCCTGACCGGCAATCCGATGGCCAGCCCGGAAGTGCTGGGCATCAGCTCCGGCGCCGCCTTTGGCGTGGTGATTATGTTGTTTCTGGTGCCCGGCGACGCCTTCGGCTGGCTGCTGCCTGCGGGCAGCCTGGGCGCGGCAATCACGCTGCTGATTATTACTTTTGTGGGCGGGCGCGGCGGCTTTTCGCCCGAACGTATGCTGCTGGCGGGCATGGCGCTGAGTACCGCCTTTGCCACCCTGCTGCTGCTGCTGATGGCCAGCGGCGATCCGCGTATGGCCGGGCTGATGACGTGGATCTCCGGCTCGACCTATAGCGTGAGCGGCGAGCAGGCGATCAGGACGATAATCGTGGCGGCCGTGCTGCTGGCGCTGACGCCGCTGTGCCGTCGCTGGCTGACGCTGTTGCCGTTAGGCGGCGAAACGGCCCGCTCGCTGGGCGTGGCGCTGAAAACCTCGCGGATGGCGCTGCTGCTGCTGGCGGCGGCGCTGACGGCGGCGGCCACGCTGACCATCGGGCCGCTGAGCTTTGTCGGGCTGATGGCGCCGCATATCGCAAGGATGCTGGGTTTCCGGCGGGCGCTGCCGCAGCTGCTTATCGCCAGTCTGCTTGGCGGCGGTCTGATGATGATAGCGGACTGGTGCGGACGGATGGTGGCCTTTCCGGCGCAGGTGCCGGCGGGACTGCTGGCGACCTTTATCGGCGCGCCTTACTTCGTTTATCTGCTGCGGAAGGTGTGAAGGAAAGGGCAGCGCCTGGTGCGCTGCCCGACTACCGTTACGCCAGCTTAGCGAAGCTGCGGCGTGCGGCGTCCACCGTGCGCTGAATATCTTCCTGGCTGTGCGCCAGCGACATAAAGCCCGCTTCAAAAGCGGAAGGGGCGAGGTAAACGCCTTCTTCCAGCATCAGGTGGAAGAACTTCTTAAAGCGCTCCACGTCGCACTGGGTCACGTCCTGATAGCTGGTGACCTGGTCGGCTGCGGTAAAGAACAGCCCGAACATGCCGCCAACGTGGTTAACCACCAGCGGAATGTTGGTTTCTTCTGCCGCCTGCAGCAGGCCTTCCGCCAGGCGGGTGGTGAGGTCGGTCAGCGTGGCGTGCGTGCCGGGCTTCGCGATCTCGCTCAGGCAGGCAAAACCGGCTGCCATCGCAATCGGGTTGCCGGAAAGGGTGCCCGCCTGATAAACCGGCCCCGTCGGCGCCAGCGCTTCCATTACTTCGCGACGGCCGCCAAACGCGCCGACCGGCATTCCGCCGCCGATGATTTTGCCCAGGCAGGTTAAATCCGGCACCACGCCGTAATGCGCCTGCGCGCCAGCCAGCGCCACGCGGAAGCCAGTCATCACTTCGTCGATAATCAGCAGCGCGCCAAATTCGTCGCAGAGCGCGCGCAGGCCTGGCAAAAATTCCGGCAGCGGCGGGATGCAGTTCATATTGCCCGCGACCGGCTCGACGATGATGCACGCGATTTCATGCGGATACTGCTCAAAAGCGGCGCGCACGGAATCCAGATCGTTGTAGGTGCAGGTCAGCGTGTGCTTGGCGAAATCGGCCGGAACGCCCGGTGAATTCGGCTGGCCGAGGGTCAACGCGCCTGAACCGGCTTTCACCAGCAGGTGATCGGCGTGGCCGTGGTAGCAGCCTTCAAATTTGATAATTTTGTCGCGATGGGTAAAACCGCGAGCCAGGCGAATGGCGCTCATTGTTGCTTCGGTGCCGGAGTTCACCATCCGCACCATGTCCATTGTCGGTACCAGTTCGGTCACCAGCTCGGCCATTTTGACTTCCATCTCGGTTGGCGCGCCAAAGCTCAGGCCGCGCTCTACGGCTTCGATAACCGCGTTACGGATGGCGGGATGGTTATGGCCCAACACCATCGGTCCCCAGGAGCCGACGTAATCGATATAGGCTTTGCCGTCGGCGTCGTAAAGATAAGCGCCGTTAGCGCGTTCAATAAAGAGCGGTACGCCGCCAACGCCGGTGAAGGCGCGTACCGGCGAGTTGACGCCGCCGGGAATAACTTGCTGTGCCTGAGCATACAGATTTTCAGACTTACTCATGGTTCCGCTCCTGAGGATGCATTAAGAAAAACCCCGCCATTCTAAGGGAACAGACGGTCGGGTTGAAAGGCCGCTGGCGCTTTTGACACGAAAGGATCAGCTTTTCCTGGCGACAGCCGCGACGGGATGAGTAAAATATCAGCTTCGCCTGAACTGATACGAATGGACTATGCAGCAGACAACCTCTTCGTCCGACCAGTTACACGTGGTGCCAGCCCGACGCGGCGACTTTCTCCGCCTTCTATTGAGACGCGATAAAACGCCGGTCGTAGTGTTAATTATGGCAGGCATTGTCGGCCTGCTGGCCGGACTGGTAGGCGTCGCCTTCGAAAAAGCGGTGCACGGGGTCAGCCACTGGCGGTTGGCAATGCTGGCAGACGTTGAACAACACTGGATCCTGCTGTTTCCGCTGGCGTTTATCCTTTCCGCGCTGCTGGCCGTCGTGGGGTACTATCTGGTGCGCCGCTTTGCGCCGGAAGCCTCAGGCTCCGGTATCCCGGAAATCGAAGGCGCGCTGGAAGAGCTGCGGCCGGTGCGCTGGTGGCGGGTAATCCCCGTTAAATTTATCGGCGGCATGGGAACGCTGGGCGCGGGCATGGTGCTGGGACGCGAAGGGCCGACGGTGCAGCTGGGCGGCAACATCGGCCGCATGGTGCTGGATATTTTCCGCCTGAAAAGCGCCGAGGCCCGCCACTCTTTGCTGGCTACCGGTGCGGCTGCCGGGCTTTCAGCTGCGTTTAACGCGCCGCTGGCGGGCATTCTGTTTATCATCGAAGAGATGCGTTTGCAGTTTCGCTACAGCGTTATCTCTATCAAGGCCGTGTTTATCGGCGTCATTATGTCCAGCATCGTGTTCCGCATTTTCAACGGCGAACACGCAGTGATCGCCGTCGGTAAACTTTCCAACTCGCCGGTCAACACGCTCTGGCTCTATCTGCTGCTGGGCATGATTTTCGGCATCGTTGGCGTAGCGTTTAACGCGCTGATTTTTAAAACGCAGGATATGTTTCAGCGCCTCCACGGCGGCAACCTGAAAAAAATTCTGATTATCGGCGCCGTGCTGGGTGGCGTTTGCGGCGTGCTGGGCGTCATCGAGCCGGAGGCTGCAGGCGGCGGCTTTGAGCTGATCCCCATTGCGGCGGCCGGTCATTATACCGTGGGCACGCTGCTGTTTATTTTTATCGCCCGCATGGCGACAACGCTGCTCTGTTTTGGCTCCGGCGCGCCGGGCGGTATTTTCGCGCCGATGCTGGCGCTGGGCACGCTGCTGGGCACCGCGTTCGGCATGGCCAGCGCCTCGCTGTTTCCTGCTTATCAGCTGGAAGTCGGTACTTTTGCCATTGCGGGCATGGGCGCGCTGTTCGCCGCTTCGGTCAGGGCGCCGCTCACCGGCATCGTGCTGGTACTGGAAATGACCGATAATTATCAGCTTATTCTGCCGATGATTATCACCTGCCTTGGGGCAACCTTACTGGCGCAGTTTCTCGGCGGCAAACCGCTTTACTCCTCGCTGCTGGCGCGCACGCTGGAAAAACAGCAGCAGGCCGATGACGCGGTAGCAGCGGCTGCTAACACCACAACCGACAAACAGGCGCATACTTGATTGCTATACTGGTGTGTAAGATAATGGTGCGATTAATGGTCGAATTCTGACCGGCCCGAGTGCCTGATGGAGTATGAAATGAGTGAAGATGTAGCTCTGCCCCTGCAGTTTACCGAAGCAGCGGCCAGTAAAGTTAAAAACCTGATCTCAGATGAAGAGAATCCCGATCTGAAACTGCGTGTCTATATTACCGGCGGCGGTTGCAGCGGTTTCCAGTACGGCTTCACCTTTGACGATAAGGTCAACGATGGCGATATGACGATTGAAAAATCGGGCGTGGCGCTGGTGGTGGATCCTATGAGCCTGCAGTATCTGGTTGGCGGCTCGGTGGACTATACCGAAGGGCTGGAAGGCTCGCGTTTTATCGTGACTAACCCGAACGCCAAAACCACCTGCGGCTGCGGTTCTTCTTTCAGTATCTGAATAAAAAACCCCGACGTTGCCGCCGGGGTTTTCGCTTACCATTCTACAGTGACCAGTTTCGACGTCTGGCGCGTTTCGCGGTTAGACGAAATCGCCGTCTGCGTGACTTTCGGCTGTGCGGCTCTTTGTTGGCCGCAGTCCACTGCAGGTGTTCTTGCTGTGATAGTACTCTGCCCGTCAATGTGACATTGGGAGTAAATGGTCAGCCTGACGCCAATGCTGCCGGTAATGGAAGCAGCAGCCGCCTGACCTGCCATCATCAGGCCTAAGGCCATATAAACGGCTTTCATTGCTGTAGTTTCCTGGTGTAAAAGGGCAAAAGCCCTGAAATGCCGGGCGGCGCTTATAACAGCCTTGCCGCCTCGTAATTAGGTTAACGACCATCTTCGTTGAAACTTTAACCGACTTTAGTACAGGGTCTGCCGTCTCAGGGCTGCAACTGACTGCACAATGCCCGTGCTGCCTGAAGAATGCGCGGGCCGGGCCGGCTGAGCCAGTCATCATTTATTACAATTACCTGCGCGTTGAGCTGTGGCCGCCAGAAGGCGCTGACGGCGGCGGCGTCACCTCCCGTCACGATGGCCTGCGGATGCCGCATTAAAACCTGCTCGCGGCTGACCTGGGGCCAGGCGACGCGGCTGTCGGCAAAGATGTTTTCGCCGCCGCACAGCTGTACGATTTCGTTTTGCAGCGTATTACGCGAGGCGGTGAAAAGCGGCCGCTGACCAAACTGTAAAAACACCGACACTTTGCGTGCGTGCTGATAGCGCCTCTGCAGATCATCCCACTGCTGCTGTAGCGCCGTCGCCTGCCTGTCAGCCTGTTCCGGGTGCGGACTGAAGGCTTTAAGATCGCGCACGGCGGCAATCATCTCGCCAATCGTGACTGGTGCCAGCCACACCACCTTAATGCCGAAGGCTGCCAGCTGATCGACCTGTCGCTGCGGATTTCCCTCGCGCCAGGCAAGCACCACGTCCGGTTTCAGGTTGATGATGCGTTCAACGTTAATTCCCTGCCAGTTCGCCACCTGTTCGATAGCGGCGGCAGCGGGGGGATAGTCGGAATAAGCGCTGACGGCGACAGGCGTGATGCCTGCGGCAAAAGCCAGTTCGGTCAGGTTTGGCGCAAGGGTGATAACGCGGGGCGTGGCGGCTGCCGCTCCGTAACAGAGCAGCAGCAACAGGGCGAAAAGCTTAGCCACGAAGGTGGGTCAGCAGCGTTTCCACCAGCAGTGAGGACTGCTTAGCGGCAACGGTCAGGAACTCGTCAAAGCTCAGATGCGACTCCTGGTCGGCCACGTCGGAAATGGCTCGCACCACTACGAACGGCGTGCCGAACTGGTGGCAAACGTGAGCGATAGCGGTCGCTTCCATCTCTACGCCTACGGCCTGCGGGAAAGTCGTACGAATGCGCGCCAGCGGTTCGGCACCGTTAATAAAGGCATCGCCGCTCACGACCAGGCCGCGTACGGCGTTCAGGCCAAGCTTAGCGATGCAGCTTTCCGCCGCGGCAATCAGTTTATCATCGGCCGTAAAGGCTGCCGGACAGCCTGCCATCTGGCCTGGCTCGTAGCCGAAAGCGGTGACGTCGGCATCGTGATAGCGCACCTCGTCGGATACCACGATATCGCCGACCTTCAGCGTGGAGGCCAAACCGCCTGCGGAACCGGTATTAATCACAAAATCCGGTTTGCACAGCTCCAGCAGCAGCGTGGTGCCCATCGCCGCAGAAACTTTGCCGATACCCGATTTCAGCAGGGCAACCTCAACGCCGTTCAGCGTGCCGGTATAGATCTCGCAACCGGCCAGCGCGATAGTCTGACGGTTTTCAATTTTATCGCGCAGCAGGGTTACTTCCTGCTCCATCGCGCCAATAATGCCTGCTTTCATAGGAATGCTCGCTATTGTTGTGGAAGTTGTTCAATGTAGTGCATAGTTTATCATGATTAGCAGGTTTAACTCATCAGGGTGGGCTAGTATGACAGCGACAGATTTCAGGACGAAATTCAGTTTCGAGCGGCCCTTTAATAACCGCGAAAAGCCCGAAGGCGAATATTATATTACCCGCCATTTTGAAAGCGATCGCGGACGTATTATTAATTCGGCGGCTATTCGGCGACTTCAGCAAAAAACGCAGGTCTTTCCTCTGGAGCGAAACGCCGCCGTGCGCTCGCGGCTGACGCATTCGCTGGAGGTGCAACAGACCGGCCGCTATATCGTGAAAGAGGTGCTTCAGGCATTGCGAAAGCAGCCTGGCGGGCTGGAAAAGTACGGCCTGGCCGATTTAACCGGCGCCTTTGAAAGCCTGGTGGAAATGGCCTGCCTGCTGCATGACGTCGGTAATCCGCCGTTCGGCCATTTTGGCGAGGCGGCGATCAACGACTGGTTCCGCGTGAATTTGCCCGGGCTGCTGACCGAGCCGCAGGAGGCCGGGGTTGATGACAGCGAGCAGAATGAAAAATTTCTCGCCATGAATGCCCGTCTTCGTCAGGATCTTTGCCATTTTGAGGGCAACGCGCAGGCTATTCGCCTGGTGCATACGCTGCTTCAGCTTAATCTTTCCTATGTACAGGTTGCCTGCATTTTAAAATACACGGCGCCGGCCTGGTTTCAGGGCGAAAAACCGCCGCAGTTTAGTACGCTGATGAAAAAGCCAGGCTATTATCTTTCCGAAGAGAAGTACGTGGCCGATCTGCTCAGGGCAACCAACACACAGCAATATCATCGTTTTCCGCTGACCTATATTATGGAAGCCGCCGACGATATCTCTTATTGTATTGCCGACCTGGACGACGCCGTAGAAAAAGCGATTTTCAGCGTCGACCAGCTTTATCAGTTTTTAGAAGATGAGTGGACGCTGCTGCGAAAAAACAAAAAGGTCACCTCTGACGAACTCTTTGTAAAGATTGTCGGCTTTGCTTACACCGAGGCGCAAAGTAAAGAGCGTTATCGCAGCCGGAGCGATACCTTTTTTATGAAGCTTCGCGTTAAAGTACAGTCCGCATTGGTCGAGCACGCCGTTAAACGCTTTGTCGATAATATCGGGCCAATCTGGCAGGGAAGTTTTAATCATTCGCTGCTTGAAGATGACGGCGATGAAAACCAGCTGCTGAATCTGTTTAAAAAAGTCGCCAGAAAGCACGTATTTAATCATCCGGAAGTCGAACAGCTGGAGCTACAGGGTTATCGGGTTATAAAAGGCCTGCTGGATATTTATAAGCCATTATTACAGCTTTCTTATCAGGATTTTAACATGCTGATAAATGAGGATTTCCATCCGGACTACCCAATTGAAACACGTCTGTTTCATAAATTATCCGGCAAGCACCGGAAGGCTTATTCGGTGCATATGAAAAACCTGAAGATCGAACAGCGATTTGAACGTCTGCTCTGGGAGCGTTATTATCGGGCGCGTTTGCTGCAGGATTATGTCAGCGGCATGACCGATCTTTATGCCTGGGACGAATATCGTCGTTTGATGGCAGTGGAATAAGCGTTTTTTCCGGCGGGTTTGTAAAGGCAGAGAATATTTTTTTACTTTTCGCTGAAACTTATACATGAACTTAGCGTTAAAAAATGACTCTTACCAGCACGTCCGCTGCACGTTTCGCCTATCAGAACAGAAGAGAATCAGACGCATGAAAAAAACACTTTTAGCCAGCGCGCTGGCCCTGAGCCTGGGAATGGCCATGGGCCCGCTGACCGCTACGGCCGCAGAAACGGCTTCCTCTTCCAGCCAGCAGCTGCCAAGCCTGGCGCCAATGTTAGAAAAAGTGATGCCTTCAGTAGTGAGTATCAACGTTGAAGGAAGCACAACGGTACGCACGCCGCGTTTACCTCAGCAGTTCCAGCAGTTCTTCGGCGGCAACTCGCCTTTCTGTCAGGATGGTTCGCCTTTCCAGGGCTCGCCAATGTGTCAGGGCGGCGGGCCGCAGGGCGGAGCCGATACCCAACAGGAGAAATTCCGCGCGCTGGGTTCAGGCGTAGTCATCAACGCAGAGAAAGGCTATGTCGTTACCAATAATCACGTAGTCGATAACGCGACGAAAATTCAGGTGCAGCTGAGCGATGGCCGCAAATACGAAGCTAAGGTGATCGGCAAAGATCCGCGCTCCGATATTGCGCTGATCCAGCTTAAAGATGCGAAGAACCTTACGGCGATTAAGATTGCGGATTCCGATAACCTTCGCGTCGGCGACTACACCGTGGCGATTGGCAACCCCTATGGGCTGGGCGAAACGGTTACCTCCGGCATTGTTTCCGCGCTGGGCCGCAGCGGCCTGAACGTGGAAAACTATGAAAACTTTATTCAGACGGATGCGGCTATCAACCGGGGCAACTCCGGCGGCGCGCTGGTGAACCTCAACGGCGAGCTGATCGGCATTAACACCGCCATTCTGGCACCGGACGGCGGCAATATCGGCATCGGCTTCGCCATCCCAAGCGATATGGTGAAAAACCTGACGGCGCAAATGGTGGAATATGGTCAGGTGAAACGCGGCGAGTTGGGGATCATGGGCACCGAGCTGAACTCCGAGCTGGCGAAAGCAATGAAGGTGGACGCGCAGCGCGGCGCCTTTGTCAGCCAGGTACTGCCGAATTCTTCGGCGGCGAAGGCGGGCGTAAAAGCGGGCGACGTGGTGATTTCCATCAACGGCAAGCAGATTTCCAGCTTTGCAGCGCTGCGCGCGCAGGTCGGATCGCTGCCGGTCGGCACTAAAATGGCGTTGGGGCTTATCCGCGACGGCAAACCGATGACGGTCAACGTTGAGCTGCAGCAAAGCTCGCAGGCGAAAGTCGATTCCGGCAATATCTATGTCGGTATTGAGGGCGCCGATCTCAGCAACTACGATGCAAAAGGCATGAAGGGCGTGAAGGTCGATGACGTTAAGGCGGGCTCCGCCGCGGCGCGTATTGGCCTGAAGAAAGACGACGTGATTTTGGGCGTTAACCAGCAGGCGGTTGCTAACCTGGGCGAGCTGCGCAAAATCCTCGACGGCAAACCTTCCGTGCTGGCGCTGAACATTCTGCGCGGCGACGCCTCTATCTATTTGTTAATGCAGTAACTTCCTGCCGGATGCTGGCCCATAAGGCCAGCATCCCCCTTAACAACGCCTTTTCATCTTTCCGCTTATTTTTACACTCTGGATCACGCCTGGTGCATTTGCATGATGTCGCGACGCCAGCCTGCAGGTATGCTGGCCCGACGAGACATTTCAGGAGTGACGGATGGCCACCTATCATCTTGATGCCCGCCTTGCGCAGGAAATCGTTGCCCGCACCATGAAAATAATTGACAGCAATGTCAACGTGATGGACGCACGTGGCCGGATCATCGGCAGCGGCGACCGGGAACGTATTGGAGAAATGCACGAAGGCGCGCTGTTGGCGCTGTCTCAGGCACGGATCGTGGATATTGATGAAGCGGTAGCAAGACATCTGCACGGCGTGCGGCCCGGCATCAATCTGCCTATGCGTATCGATGGCGAGATCGTCGGCGTTATCGGCCTGACCGGCGAGCCGGAATCGCTGCGGCACTATGGCGAGCTGGTTTGCATGACGGCAGAAATGATGCTGGAACAGGCGCGACTGCTACATATGCTGGCGCAGGACAGCCGTCTGCGCGAAGAGCTGGTGCTGAATCTTATTCGCAGCGACACGCTTTCTCCGGCGCTGAACGAATGGGCGCAGCGGTTACGCATCGATCTTAACCAGCCGCGCGTGGTGGCAGTGGTCGAGGTCGACAGCGGCCAGCTTGGCGTGGACAGCGCCATGTCGGAACTGCAGCAGCTGCAAACGCTGCTTACCACGCCGGAGCGGGATAATTTAATCGCCATCGTGTCGCTGACCGAGATGGTGGTATTGAAACCTGCTTTTAACTCACATGGTCGCTTTGACGCGGAAGACCACCGTAAACGGGTGGCGCTTTTGCAGTCCAGAATGAAAGAAAACGGCCATCTGCGAATGCGTATTGCCTTGGGCAACTTTTTTACCGGGCCGGGCAGCATCGCCCGCTCTTATCGCACCGCGCGCACTACCATGCTGGTAGGCAAACAGCGCATGCCGGAAGAACGCAGCTATTTCTATCAGGATCTGGTGTTGCCCGTGCTGCTGGACAGCCTGCGCGGCGGCTGGCAGGCCGGAGAGCTGTCCCGACCGCTGGCAAAGCTGAAGGCCATGGACAACAATGGCCTGCTGAGAAGAACGCTAATCGCCTGGTTCAGCCACAACGTGCAGCCTTCAGCTACCGCGAAAGCGCTTTATATTCATCGTAATACGCTTGAATACCGGCTTAACCGCATTTCCGAGCTGACGGGGCTGAATCTGAGTAGTTTTGACGACAGGCTGCTGCTTTACGTAGCGTTGCAGCTGGATGATGAGCCTTAAAGCGTTGGCCGCAGAAACCTGGAAAAGAGTGACCAATGCGCCAAGCCCTGACGCATTGAAGAACGGAAACAGAGCAGGGAGTAACGGCGCGCTTAGCGGCTATTGCGCGTCAGTTTTTCCAGATCGGCCTCAATTTCGGCGATCTTGTTGGTTACCACGCCTTCCAGATGACGCAGATCGTCCAGGATTTTGCGTTTCAGATCGACTTCCACCTGATCGCGCTGGCAGATCTGATCCAGCTCGTCAATCACGTAACGCAGGTTAGGGCTGATCTCCTGGATCTCTTTGAATCCCTGACTGACGTTATCGGCCACCACGGTTTTGCGCTGGCGTGGATATTTAAACTTCACGCTTTTAGCGAAAAACTCGCCCTTGTCTTTGCGAAAGTAGATTTTCAGAATGTCGTTGCTGGCTTCCTGACGCAGGCTGTAGCGATCGATGTCGTCGGGATTGGCGATACCTAAACCTTTCAGATTGTCATACATAAGATTTTTTCCTGTGCGGGAGAATAGTCATTCGGCTGCGCTTTACAAATACTCTGTGGTGCAAGGTGCGGTTTTTACTGGCCGCGCTGCGGCGGCACGTTGCTCCCTGTTTTTGCCAGGCCTGCTCTTCCCGTGCTCAGCTGAGTATATGTGAAAATCTGAAAAGGGGCCCGTACGCTTGTTGGCGCGGATTATCGCCTGGTTATTGCGCAATAGCATTACTTATTTTTTTATGGAAAACATCTTTTTAAGGCGGGCGTGTAAAGAAAAACTGACGGGCCGCAAAGCGCGGCCCGAAGGAGAATTAGTCGATGGTGCGCAGCAGTTCGTTGATGCCGACTTTGCCGCGGGTTTTCGCATCTACTTTTTTCACGATAACCGCGCAGTACAGGCTGTAGCTGCCGTCTTTGGAAGGCAGGTTGCCGGAAACCACTACGGAGCCGGCAGGCACGCGGCCGTAGTGCACTTCGCCGGTTTCGCGGTCGTAGATTTTGGTGCTCTGGCCAATGTAGACGCCCATAGAAATCACCGCGCCTTCTTCAACGATCACGCCTTCCACGATTTCAGAGCGCGCGCCGATAAAGCAATTGTCTTCGATGATGGTCGGGTTAGCCTGCAGCGGTTCCAGCACGCCGCCGATACCGACGCCGCCGGACAGGTGCACGTTTTTCCCAATCTGCGCACAGGAGCCAACGGTCGCCCAGGTGTCCACCATTGAGCCTTCATCAACATAAGCGCCAATATTGACATAAGAAGGCATCAGCACGGTATTGCGTGCGATAAAAGCGCCCTGACGAACGGCAGCCGGCGGCACCACGCGGAAACCTTCTTTCTTGAAGCGAGCGTCGTCGTAATCGGCAAATTTCATCGGAACTTTGTCGTAATAACGGCTTTCTGCGCCATCAATCACCTGATTGTCATTGATGCGGAAAGAGAGCAGCACGGCCTTTTTCAGCCACTGATGCGTCACCCACTGGCCGTCGATCTTCTCAGCCACGCGCAGCGCGCCGCTGTCCAGCAGCGCGATAACCTGGTTAACCGCTTCTCGCGTAACGGTATCGGCATTGGCTGGGGTAATCTCGGCGCGGCGCTCAAAGGCGCTCTCAATAACACTCTGTAACTGTTGCATTAATTAAGCTTTCCTGTGTCAAATCATGTTTCGGGACGCGCCTGCAGCTAATCGGCCGCGCGCCCGAAAGCGGGGTAAAAGTAAATCCTGGTCACACTTTATCGTTTGGATTAAGGGCCTCTGTCAACCGTTGTCGCAACTCGTGGCGTAATTCGCGGCTGAGCGCGCGGCGATCGCTGTTGGCCAGGATAAACAGATCCTCGACGCGCTCGCCGATGGTGCTGATGCGCGCGCCGTGCAGCGACACGTTCAGATCGGCGAAGATCTCTCCAACGCGTGCCAGCAGACCTGGCTGATCCAGGGCGATCAGTTCCATATAGGTGCGTCTGTCGGTATGGCTCGGTAAGAATTTCACTTCGGTATCCACGCTAAAATGTTTTAGCCTGGCCGACTGGCGCCGGACTCTCGCTGGCTGGAAGCTGGTTTGCCCGATAGCCTGATCCAGCGCCTGGCGGATGGCCTCGTGTCGATCCGGTGCCAGCGGGCTGCCGTCCGGCTCCAGCACGATAAAGGTATCCATCGCCATGCCGTCGCGGCTGGTAAAGATCTGCGCGTCGTGCACGCTAAGGTTGCGTCTGTCCAGCTCGCCCGCCACGGTGGCGAACAGATAAGGACGGTCCGGGCTCCAGATAAAAATTTCCGTGCCGCCGCGTGTCGCCTGAGGGCTGAGCAGCACCAGCGGCTTCGACAGATCGTGTTCCATCAAATGACGAGCGTGCCAGGCCAGCTGGTTTGGCGTGTGGCGCAGGAAATAGTCCGCTCTGCAACGCGCCCAGATATCGCGCAGCGCCTGCTCATCCAGATTGTCCATACGCAGCAGCGCCAACGCCTGCAAACGGTGATGGCGGACGCGTTCTCGCAGATCAGGGCTGTGTTCCATTCCGCGCCGCAGCTGTTTCTCGGTAGCGAAAAACAGCTCGCGCAGCAGGCTCTGCTTCCAGCTATTCCACAGTGTTTCGTTGGTGGCGCAGATATCCGCTACGGTCAGACAAACCAGATAGCGCAGCCGGTTTTCGTTCTGCATCACCTCCGCGAAATGCTGGATCTCGGTGGGATCCTGAATATCGCGCCGCTGCGCCGTCACCGACATCAGCAGATGGTGACGTACCAGCCAGGCGACCAGCTGCGTTTCCCGCGAGTTCAGCCCATGCAGCTCGGCAAATTCCAGCGCGTCCTGCGCGCCCAGCACGGAGTGATCGCCGCCGCGGCCTTTGGCGATATCGTGAAACAGTCCGGCCATCAGCAGCAGCTCCGGCTGCGGCAGACGCGGCCAAATCTCTACGCAGAGCGGATGGCGTGGACGAGTCGCTTCATTGGCGAAGCTTTCCAGCTTTTGCAGGACGCGAATAGTATGCTCATCCACGGTATAGGCGTGAAACAGGTCAAACTGCATCTGGCCGACAATATTGCCCCACTGCGGCATATAGGCCCACAGCACGCTGTGACGATGCATAGGTACCAGCGCCCGGCTTACCGCGCCCGGATGTCGCAGGATGGACAGAAACAGCTCCCGCGCTTTGGGAAGCGTGCACAGCGGCTGCTGAAGCTGACGACGGGCAAAGTGCAGCTGGCGCAGCGTGGTGGAATAGATGCCGGTAATATTCGGCGTGCGCACCATCGTGTAAAACATGCGCATGATAGCAACCGGGTCGCGAGCGAACAGCGTTTCGTCAATCAAATCGATTAAGGTGCCGCGCAGCTGAAATTCATCGTCAATGGCACGCGGTTTTTCATCCTCGCCCAGCGCCAGGATAGCCTCGTCGAACAGCTGTAGCAGCATCTGGTTCAGCTCGCCGATACGGCCGGTAACGCGATAAAAATCTTTCATCATGCGCTCGACCGGCTCGTTGCCTTCGCCCTGATAGTTCAGACGCTGCGCCACGTTCAGCTGGCGATCGAACAGCAGCCGGTTATCGTAGCGGCTGAGCGTCAGATGCAGGGCGAAACGTATACGCCACAGCAGGGACTGACACTCGTTCAGCTCGTTGCGCTCGGCCTGCGTCAGAAAGCCAAAACCGACCATTTCATCCAGGGACGTGGCGCCAAAGTGGCGGCGCGCCACCCACAGCAGCGTATGGATATCGCGCAGGCCGCCGGGACTGCTTTTGATATCCGGCTCCAGGTTATAACTGGTACCGTGATAGCGCTGGTGGCGCTCCTGCTGCTCGGCAATTTTGGCGGCGAAAAAGCGATCGGAAGGCCAGAATCCTTCGCTGAAAACGTTTTTCTGCAGTTCGAGAAACAGCGCGACGTCGCCGACCAGCAGGCGTGATTCAATCAGGTTGGTCGCGACGGTAAGATCTGACAGGCCTTCCAACAGGCACTCTTCCAGCGTTCTCACGCTGTGGCCCACTTCCAGCTTCAAATCCCACATCAGCGTCAGCAGCTCGCTGGTGCGCTGGGCATCCTCTTCGGAAAGCGGCCGTCGGCTCAGAATCAACACATCAATATCGGATAGAGGATGCAGCTCGGCCCGCCCGTAGCCGCCCACGGCAACCAGCGCGATATCCTCCTGCTCCGGGAAACCGTAAAAGCGCCACAGGCGACGCAGCAGACGATCGATAAACAGCGTGCGGGCGGCGATAAGCTGCTCAACGGCTTCTCCGGCGTCAAAGGCCTGGCCCAGCCGCTGCTGGAAGTCATCAAGGTGCTGCTTCAGCGTATCGCGCGTCAGCTCCGCATCTGTCCATTCAGCAGGAGAAAATGCCTGCCCGTAATCTCTAATTATCGTGTTCACGCCAGCGCTCCCGCATTCTCTGCCGCACAAAGACAAGCAGTGACAATAGCGTTTACCGGCACCCGAGATCAAAAGAAACTGGCAGATAGCAGATGGAATTTTTACCGCCGTGCTGGCTGGCAGAGCGGTAAAAAAAGAGGGAGGGCCAAATGGGTGAGTGGCCTGCCTCACTGTCGGCGGTCAGAGAACGAACGGAGCGCTATTTAAACCAGGCCGCGACGGCAGCAATAGCGGCAAGCGTGGCGGGGATAATCGTCAGCAACAGAACGGTTTGCTTGTTGATAGCTTTCTGTAACGTCTCATGAATTTCGCCCCGCAAGGAGACAATGTCGCCTTTCAATTCGCCTTTTGAGGAGGCCATATCTTCTTTCAGCTCGCCTTTTGAAGCGGCCATATCCTCTTTCAGCTCGCCTTGCAACGAAACGATGTCGCCTTTCAGCTCGCCTCTTAAAGAGGCTATTTCTTCTTTCAGCTCGCCTCTTAACGAGGCCATATCCTCTTTCAGCTCGCCCCTTAACGAGGCCATTTCCTCCTTGAGCTCGCCGCGCATAAGCGCCATCTCGCCTCGTAACGAAATGAATTCGCCTTTAAATTCGCCGCCCATAAATGTCATTCGCTCTGTAAGCTCGCCGCGCATTGTCGCCATTTCAGTGCGAACATTCGCGACATCGGCGTGGGTGGCGAAACTCTCGGAGCGCACGGTAAGCACAGCAAGATTGTGGCTGATTACGGCGACATCGTTTTCAAGCTTCCTTACTCGCGGTTCGATATTCTCTGTCATGCCTCCTCCTCCATCGCCGCCTGAAGAGCGCAGCGCAGGCAGTCCGGGTTTATGATCGGCGTCATTCAAAGGTGCATCCCTGAGCGCGTAACTCATAGCTGCCTCCTTGATTCGTTTCCTCCTCTGGCCAGCGTGCGGCCACAGAGCAGAGGCACAGGCCTCCACAATCGGCACGGCGTCCCAACTCGTTATTAATTGTTTGCGCTAAAAGGAATGGCTTTTCCATTTGCTTGATCTCCCTGTGTAAATTAGCTGCTTCCTGCAGAAAGGCTACGGGGTAATGCCCCTACACTTTTCATGCCTTGAGCAATTTACAACCACAAGGTTAATCAGGTCCAATGAAAAAAAGTGTTCGTAAACCCTGGGCTGAATAGAAAGCCCGTCAGGCTGGATGGAAGGCAGGCAGCGAGAGCGGTAAAGAAAGATCCGGGGTGAGAGAGCAATGCTTTTGACCCGGCAGCAAAGCTGCCTGCCGGGTTATTTGACAAAGATTACGCGTCGGCGGTCAGGATTGCCGGGATGGTATCGTCTTTACGCAGCGTCATAATCTCGCAGCCTGTTTCCGTCACCACGATGGTGTGTTCATACTGGGCGGAAAGACTGCGGTCTTTGGTTTTCACCGTCCAGCCGTCTTTCATGCTGCGAATGCGATAATCGCCTGCGTTAACCATCGGCTCGATGGTAAAGGCCATACCGGCCTGCAGCACCACGCCGCCGTCGTCCGCGTCATAGTGCAGCACCTGCGGTTCTTCATGAAAGCCTTTGCCGATGCCGTGACCGCAATATTCGCGTACTACGGAAAAATCCTGTGCTTCAACAAATTTCTGGATTTCGCGACCGATAGTGCGCAGGCGAATTCCTGGCTTCACCATACGCAGCGCCAGATAGAGGCTCTCCTGAGTTACGCGGCAAAGGCGTTCGCCCTGAATAGTCGGTTTGCCGACGATATACATTTTAGAGGTATCGCCGTGATATTCGTCTTTAATGACGGTTACGTCGATATTGACGATATCGCCATCCTTCAGGATTTTGTCATCGCTTGGAATACCGTGGCACACCACTTCGTTGACCGAGATGCAAACGGATTTAGGGAAGCCGTGATAGCCCAGGCTGGCCGAAACGGCTTGCTGGGTGTTAACGATATAGTCATGGCACAGGCGATCGAGTTCGCCGGTGCTGACGCCGGGCTTGACGTGCTCTTCGATCATTTCCAGCACTTCTGCCGCCAGGCGACCGGCTACGCGCATTTTCGCGATTTCTTCAGGGGTTTTGATTGTAATTGCCATTAATTTAGTCCGCAGCTGTCGCTATTTTCGACAATAATAAAGGAAGTGCAGCAATGTTAGCAGCCCACCTGGCCGCTGC
>Ga0157358_1000129_pt1 | contig 29461 bp, 32 predicted proteins | sample AttcapACBM2_FD_111484 | JGI IMG/M metagenome (GOLD analysis project Ga0157358, IMG submission 111484) | Fungus gardens microbial communities from leaf cutter ant in Botucatu, State of São Paulo, Brazil - Atta capiguara ACBM2 | ecosystem: Host-associated > Fungi > Mycelium > Unclassified ... | reverse complement strand
TAACTAAAATTAACTTATTTATCTTAGTTAACTCTATATTTTACAATATAGTTCAGACTATGTCATTCAGTTTAAATAAATTTTTCTTAATATTTTTATTAAAACAACTGATTGGATGCTTTTGTTTTTAAAAACTTAGGCTTTATGAAAGCAGTTATGGTTAGTCATTACTTACTTAGCTTAAACAAATATAAATAATACAAGATTATTGTTGGTACTACTTATCTGTTAGTCATTGAATGTTACTTATTCTAACTGCAAATACAATTTATATCAAATAAATCTTTGCTACAAATTAATCTTATCTTAAACAAATTCAAAATAATAAGGCTTTCTTGCAATTTACCAATTTACTAATAAGTTTTGCAAGGCTTAACTTAAAAAGGCATTATTTATGTCAAACTTAGCAGACTTGCTAAGGTAACACAATAGAATTCATAAAAATAGGATTAAAAGAAGAGTATATAGTAGTTAGGCTACTAGAATATTATAATGGTTATGCTGTTAAAAGAACTGTTAAAACAACTTTGTGGTAGAACCATAGACAAATAGTTAAACTGTTAGAAGAACAACAATAGGATAATATTGTAGCAAAAGACCACAGATAGGACAAATAAGACTAGATACAAACTATTGTGGTAGAAACTATGAACAGACAAGATAGATATACACAGCTAAGGAATAATAGACATTAAGGTACTAGAAGAAATATTGGGATTATTAAGGATTATTAAAGAATACATCTCAGACAAAAACAGAACTATAGAACCAGCATTATTAAAAGAGATATTGATAGTACCTATACTAGTAGTATACAACAAGACAATACAGGCAGTTATGCAAAAGAGTATAGTCTCAGATCTAGGGTGGTTTGATAACGACTAGACAAAGTTTGAAGACTAGTAGAGAGAAATCTGATTATTCTTCAAAAGTAACAGAGTCATAACAATAGATAATAAGATCACAGAAGTATTAGCCCAACTTAGAGAGGGTATAGTAGGAATTTATATATAGAAGAAGATCAACCAAATAGAAAAAGAAGAAGTCTGAGATTGAGATGATTTTGTTAAAAAAGTCAAGACAGCATTCAGTGACAAGAAAAAGACAGTAAATACTAAATAGAAGATCAAAAAATTCAAGCAAGGAAAGAAATATATAGCAAACTTCATAATAGAATTCAAAATATTGGACATAAAGACTAAAACAGATAATATATATGCAATATTCTTATTGAAAAAGAATGTTAGGAGTGATATCATTAAGTCTATATCAAAATACTTGTATTAGAGTTGAAGATGGTAGACTTAATATTTTTTATTTTTCTTTTCTATTTTCTATTTATTTTTGAACTTAAGGTTAGAGGTTAGTGTGATATCATATATAAATGTCACAGCCACATATTACACAATCATATAACATAGAAGAACATTATAAAAGATCCTAAAACAATTGATATTATATAATATATATTATATATGTTAACCTTAAAGAAAATACATAATCTTTAAAATAGGCTAAGATTAGCATATTATGAACCAGTAGTCTAGCATATATAAGATAGATGTTACAAACTCAAAACTTTAGAGCAAGTTAAGAGAAAGAATTTTATATTAGAGTTAATATAAGAGAACTCAATAGAGTTTCTAGTATAAAACTATTTATCTTATATATACTAAGTTACTAGTCTATGTTATAGTGTTATTAATCTACTCTAAAGACCATGTGTTATTCTTAAGGTCAATATGTGTTAAACATATTGTAGTGATGTTATTTTCTTTTAGAATCTTTTACTATGTTCTATTATGATATATGATTATATGATAGTAGCTGATATATAATACTAAGTCATGCCATGTGATATCACACTAACCCTAATCCTAAGTTCCAAAATAGAAAATAAAATAAAAATTTGTTAAGTTTATTATTTGTAATCCTAACATCATTTCCTCTTCAAGGTTTTTCTTCTGGAGAAACTGACTTCTATTTTCACTAGTTTTTTTTTAACTTCTTCAAGTACTCTTCCTTAAAATTTTTGTCATTCCATTTATACAATATCTTTACTATATACTTTTCTAGTAACTTCTCTCTTCTAAAGTTTCTTTTTTCCACCATATCTAACTTCTCCTATCATTTTACTTCTGTATTTATTCTTCCTTTAAATTCTGCTACTATTTTCTTCATATTTTCTAAGTCCTCTTCTCTCTCCTATATGTTGTCCTTCATCATAAATCTTTTCCATTATACTAGATACTTCACAACTTCTCTTATTTTTCTCTTATTTAAAATTTTTCCACTTTTGATTCTTCAACCTCTTCCACTTCCACTGATTCTACCTCTTTTATCTTTTGTCCTCCACTTATTCTTACTACTCAACTAATATTTACTACTGGATGAATTCTTATTAAAGTAGGTAGTCATAATTTGATCACATTAGTAGAAACTACTTTGTCAATAATTTATAAGCTAATATATCAGTTTACCAATTTTCTTGCTGGTTATTCTTTAAACACTAGATCTTTCATATTCAACATCATATTGTCATCCTTCTTCTATTCCTTTACTTCTTTCCTTCCTCTATCTGCTTATCACTTCATCTTCTTCTATACTTTTCTTAATGCTGCTCCTGCTTTCTTTTGGACTTTCTTTATCTTCTCAACAAACTCTGTCACATTTTCTATCTTGCTCTTTCTTTCTTCTAATATCTGTCTCCATTTTCAACTCTCTAGTATAATTTGTTATAAATAGAGATACTTTGGTCACTGAATGTATCTTGTTATTTACTGCAAACTCAGCTGTTATGAGCCATTCTAGCCAATTCTTTTACCTGTGATCAACAAAGAATCATAGATATTGTTTAAGTTTCTGTTCATTCTTTTTTTCTAACCATCTGTTTGAGAATAGAATAATGTTAACAACTTTGTTTCAATGTCTAATATTCTATTCAACTTCTTCATCAATGTTATAAGACAAGTGTGTGGACAAACTTTGGCTAGGGTTAGGGTTAGCCAGACATAGATAAGTAATTAATTATTAGTCTACAATGGAAGAAGAGCACATGACCTGGAAGTCATGTGATAGAAGCTGGAATAGTCTAGAGCAGTCTAGAAGGACTTAAGGTCTAGAAGAATCAAGAGGAGTCTAGATAGTAGTTAGGGTTAGGAATGATGTCAAGGAACAACAGTTCCTCATGGTGTATACATGGTGCACACATGTATGACAGAGATTAAGAGTATAATGTCAGAGCATATGTATACAGCATAGTAGCCTTATGGTAGATGAGTAATAAGATATAAAGATGATGTATGGCCTTTAGGGCAGGTAGATATTGTTGTAGCATAGACCATGTTGTATTTATATAAATAGAAGAGCAATGCAGCGAGGGCTCCTTGTTGAGTTCTCTTGTAATCTCTACTACTAGATAGCCTACTAAGAGCTTTGCTAAAGTCAACATATCACAAGTGCTGTTCTGGCAAGTGGTTGCTACAACAATCAACTTCACTGCAAATTGTAGTCCTCTATCTAAAACTACATTCTCTCTTAATCTATGTAACTTCTATGCATTATCTCTAAACAGTCTTGCCAATCCTTCTGCTAATATCCTCTTTGTTATTGCTACAAAGTATGTTATTTTGGACAACTTATCACAAACCACTAAGATTACATTCATCCCTACTATCAATAGTAACTTTGTGATAAAATCTACCATCAAGTGTGTCTATAGTTTCTCTGGTATCTCACTTAGTTGCAATTTCTCTACTGGTATCTCTATTCTGTTTTTTATCCTCTAGTATATATTACAAAAATTCACATACTTTCCTACATTCCTTGTCACTGCAGGCCACTAATAATTTCTTGTTACCAGTTCTATTGTTTTTTATCTATCTCTATATTCTACTACCAGTACATTATGGTATAACTGAATTATCTATACTCTTAATGCCTTATCCTTTGGTACATAGACCTTTATTTCTTTTAATACCAAATTCTTCTCTATCTACTATTTGTCTCCTTGCAATACTTTAACTTCTGAATTTTCATTATCTTTTTCTACTCCTATTTTCCAGTTAAGTTTCTTACTAAGTCTATTTATCTTACTCATTTTTGTTTCTAATACATGTTTTAAGATGAAATTGAATCTTGATAGATATAATGCCTATTGCACTTGTCTTCTATTTAATTTCTGTACCTTCATAAAGTATTCTAAATTCTTGTAATCTATCTAGATTTTGAATTTGAATTTGATATTTTCTAGAAAATGTCTCCAGTTTTCTAATCCTATTATAACCACTAACATCTTCTTATTATGGATCTTGTAGTTTCTCTCTGTCTTATTTAGAGATTTTGAAAGGAGTTCAAGATATACAGAAATTTTTAGGACTCACTAATGATTATCAGTAGCTTATTAAAGATTTTTCAGTGATAGCCAGACCATTACATGATATAGTAAAGAAAGACTAAAAGTGGAAATGAACAGAAAGATAGAAAAAAGTATTCTAGGAGTTGAAGAAAATATTTACTAAAGAACTAGTATTAGTAGTACTAGACTTAAATTTAGAAAAATAAGGATAGAAGTGGATGCATCAGATTATGTGACTGGAGAGGTATTATCTATAGAGTATGAAGATAGAAAACGGAGGCTAATAGTCTTTCTTTCAAAGTTAGCTAATCCAATATACCTTTTGCTTTCTCTTTCTTTATCTTAATTCCTTCTAGTTCTATTACTACTTCTAAAAATCCTACTTCTCTAACCTTCCACTTATATTTCTCTAGTTTAACATACAAATTGTTCTCTACTAGCCTCTTTAATACTTCTTCTACTATTTTATTATATCTTTTCTCTTCTTCTGTCTCTACTATAACATTATCAATAAAACTCCTTACTACCCTAGTATTGATTAAGTTCTGAAGAATCTTATTTATCATTGTTTGGAACATCACTGGAGAATTTGTAAGTCCAAAGAACATTACTTTCAGTTCAAATAACCTTTCTAGAGTTATGAACACTAGCTTCCACTTATTTCTCTTCTTTATTCATACATTATTATAACCTCACTATAAATCTAATTTAGTAAATACTTTCTTTGTAATCATACTTTCTACAATATTCAAAATCAAAGATAAAGGATAGTTATTTTTATAGTCTATTTATTTAAATATCTATAGTCTTGTACAGTATACTTCTTACTATACTTCTTCTCTACAAAGAATACTAGTACCATTTGAAGTGATTTCGAAAGTCTAATATATCCCTTTCTCAATTGTTCTTCAATAAACTTATGTATTTCTTCTCTTACTTCCTTTGACAACAGGTACATCTTTCCTTTTCTTGGAACAAATCCCTCTTTTAACTCAATTAAATAATCTCATATCTTTTTTGTTGGTATTCTCTTACTCACTTTTTTCTAAAAATATAGATCCATTTATGGAATCTTTGAGAAACTAATTTCTTGGCCTCTTCTTTAGATTTTGCCACTTTTTCCTCTTTATTTTAAATTTTCTATTCTTTAGCAGTTTTCTTTACTTCTATCATACTCTTTTTTCAGCTTTTTCTTTTTTTTTCTTTTTTTCTTCCTCTTTCTGCTTCTTCTTTTCTTGATTCCTTTCTTCTTCTTCTTTCTTTTCTTTTTCTTTTTCTTTTTACCATTCTGATTTTCTCTGCTTTGACCTCTATTATTTTCCATACTTTTTGAGCCACCTCATTATCTTTACTTCTCCTATTCTCTAGTTAATCTTAGAATTATGGTAAGTAAGCCACAATATTTCCAAAATTACACTCTACTTCTGCCCTCTGATCACATCAATCTCTATCCTCTTTCTATATTCTTGGTAATAAATATTTACCTCTACTATATTGTCAGGCACAGTTCACACCAGGGTGGAAGTCCACAGAATAGACTTGGAGATGAGCAGACTTGTGAAATGACCTTGGCTTCAGCTTATGTGCTGCGCCATCTGTCTGCTGCATAGTCACAACTTTAGATGAAGAGAGGAAAGTCTGAGTGGATGTGAGTACTAATTGGTGTGTCGCTGTTGAATACCGGAGGTCGAGTTCAATAAGAGTTTATCTTTGTCGATTATCAGACTAGTGAATTATAGTGTAACTACTAGTCTTATATACAAACTGATAGTATAGGAGATGCTCGGGGTTTCAGTGGTAAAACTCCTATTGCCCCAAGCAAAGGTTTCAGTATTGAGACACTGACAGGAGTAACTCTGTCATGGAAGACCGAGTTGAATAGGAGTATCTCTGCTGTGGAAGACGGAATATCTGGAGAGTTGCAGCACCGCCTTGAGACGTGTTGCGAGAAGAGTAGCTGCCATGGAAGGCGGGCTTGTATGGTTTGGAGGTGGTTTCACCACGGGGACATTATTCTGGACAGATGGACTTGTATATGACATGTATACTCAATAGGTCCCTTCTTATTGAAGAAACCATCTATATTTCTTATATATATTGGTCTTTTTATTTTATTAAACTTAAACCTCTTCTTTCTTGCAAACTTCAAACTTATAACTAATCTTATTGCCCTACTATCTAATAGTATCTTCACTATCACACCTTCTTATGTATTAATTCTCTCTAGCCCAATCTTCACTATTACTTCTCTCAACATATTCCCATTGTCTAGGTTATAGCAGAATTTATTTTCCATTACTTTAGAGAGTATTGCAAACCTATTATAGCTACAAGAGCCTAATCAAGAACTATTAAGCTCTTCTCTCCTATTCTGATTATATTCATACTCTATACTCCTCTCCTGTTCTATAAACCTTCAATTTCTGCAATTTCTAGCTAAGTGTTCAAAATCTCCACAACTGTAACAATTTCTCCCTTTGTCTACATTCATAATATATAGATTGTACCTAGATATGAATTCTGTCTATTGGTTTGAGTTTTTCATAGCTATATTTATTCTCTCCACTTCTATCATTGGTGCAAGCACTGCTAGCACCTACTATTGAGAAATTTCCTGCCTTTTTGGCCATATTTGAGGCTATAACATCTGTTCCTATTATGCTGTCCTATCTTATACTATCTACTAACTACTTATTTGACTGACTACTACTCTAATGAAATTTGTATATGAATATCTCTAAAAAAAGAATGCCTACTCTAAATAGGATTATAAGAGTTCCCACTATTTCTCTATATATACTAATCACAAGTGGACTAGTAGCACAGAGCTACTACTCAAAATAACTATCTATTCTGTCTACAAAAAATGATATATCTGACTATACCAGTGGGCTTTAGTACAACTAAACAGCCAAGCTTTCTCTATCTAGCTAGTATACTATTAGGAACAGACTAACCACTGAACTAGTTACACTAAAAGTATGCAATGTTAAGCTTAGCTTTAATATCTGGCTGATACTATATATATACTTCATATTATACTCCTGACATATACCCCTTATGTCTAGAGCCTAGCAATTCTTTTTAACTAAAGAGTAAAGTTTCTCCTCAATTGAGGATGAAAAGAGAGTAAGAAAAAGTATAGAGAGAGTCCTAAGCTAGATAGTCTTAGAATAAGGAATTAAGTTCTAATGTTACAAACTCAAGACTTTAAAGTGAGTTAAGAAAAAGAATCTTATATTAGAGCTAATACAAGAAAACTCAATGAAGTTCTTAGTATAAAACTGTCTATCTTATATATACTAAGTTACTGGTTCATATTACAGTGCTATTAACCTATCTTAAAGACAATGTGTTACAAACTCAGAACCATAGAGTTGGTTAAGAAAAAGAATCTTGTATTAGATTAATACAAGAGAACTTGATAGAGAACTCTGTACAAAACTGTCTATCTTATAACTAAGACTAATAGTCTATACTACTACTACAATTAGCCTATCCTAAATAACCATGCATCTATCTTAAGGTCAACATGTGTTAAATATATTGTATAATATTATTTCTTCTAATCTTTTTATTGTTTTTCATCAGAACACATGATCATGTGATATTGTAACTATAACTGATATATAACTCCAAGTCTTGTTGTGTGACAGTAATATGTGATACTATATTAAATTTTAACCCTAGTTTCCCAAAATATAAAATAACTCAAATAAAAATAAAGTTTATTCTTTATAACTCTAATATAATGTGTTAAACACATTATAATAATGTCATTTCCTTCTAAAACCTTTTATTATGTTCTATCATGATATATGATCATGTGATAGTGACTGATATGTGATACTGAATTATACCATATGATAATTTCTGATAGTGATATATAATATCACACTAATCCTAACTTTAAGTCTCAAATTACTTGAAACTCTATTAAGTTCTCTTATATAAATCTTTATATAAGATTTTTTTTTGTCTAACTCTTTAGACTTAAGTTCATAACAACCTGCCTATAGCAACACTAGAGTCACTCAAGGAGTGAAAGGTGGCAATTACCTCAGTTGGACAGAAATACAAGTCTATAGAAGATAAATAAGATTATAGGATAGGATCAAGAATTACCTATAGAGGAAGAGAAACACTCATGGATATTAGGAAGTCTAAAGATAACTATGATAAAGACAGGAAGCCTAAATACTTCAACTGCAACATCTATAAACATATAGTAAAAAACTGTTAGAAGCTGAAGAAAGAGAAAGAGACTAGAAAATACTACAAATGCAACAAAGTGGGATATATTACAAAGAATTGCAAGTCAGGATAGAAGATAAAGAACAGAAGTATACAAAAAGAATTAAATAATGAAGACAGTAACAAAGAAAAGTGTCTTATTAGAGATTCATAATAGGTATGGTATAATAAATCTCTATACATAGTAAATCTCTAAATCAATATATTATTCCACAAAGAAGGGATAAAAAGAAAGGGAACTCAATATGCATACAAATGTAAAAACATTAAATGGAAAGAAACTATAGCTTTAGACACTAGTTAACTTAGAATGTACTTATACTGGAATTAATGAACAACTAGTGAAAGAAGAATAGATTAAAATGAAACCAATAGACAAGTCATTTAAAGTTTTTAATACAAATAGAACCAAGAATAGAGAAGTGACAAGATTTACATTACTAGAACTAGAAATCAACAGACACATGAAAAAAATTGATACAGCAGTTATAGACTTCAATAGTATGAACATGTTTTTGGATTATGATTGGTTGGTCAAACACAATCCAGAAGTAAATCAGGACAAAGAGACAATACAGTTTATAAGATGCCCAAAAGAATATAGAATACAATACTAAAATATTACATTCACATTCAAGAGCTAAAAAATACAACCAACAGGAGAAATAGATAAAGAACATTGGAAATTAACAAGAAATCAGACCTAACAAATTTAGAGAATCTACTAAAATATATTCAACTATTCACATATTTGTTCAACAAGAAGAAATTTAGAAAATTACTAGAAAGAAAAGAATAGAACTATAAAATTAACTTATTAGAAGATATACCAAAAGATTTCAACACCAAAGTCTATATAATAACAGTCAAGAAAAATGCTAAACTAGTAGTTAAAAGAATAACTCAAGGCAGAACTTATAGTAAAATTAAGCTCAAGATATATAACATTATGTTTTTACATCCTAAAGAAAGATAAATCTCTATGATTAGTACAGGACTACAGAAAGTTGAACTAGTACACAATAAAAGACAAAATACTATGAAGTAATTAATAAACTCAAGGATATGAAGTACTTCAACAAGCTAGATTTCATCTAGAAATACAACAACATACAAATTAAGAAAAGAGACAAATAGAAAGCAATATTTCCAACAAACAAAGACCTATTTGAACTAAAATTGATGTACTTTGGACTATTCAACTTTCTAGGAACATTTCAATAGATGATGAACAGTATATTCAGAAAGTTTTTATATAAAGAAGTACTAGCAAACTATATAGATAACTTTGTTATACTTGCTAAAACCAAGAAAAAACTTGAAGAAAGGACTATATATATAAGCCTGCTGCTTACCTGAGTTTCCATAATCAGTTTAACTGATTATGAAATACTACTAGTTAGCTAAAAAGTATAAGCTTTCAGTTAAATTGCCTTTTGGCATAGTTAGTTTAACACTAGCAGTCTAGCTATATTATACTAACTGAAAGCTTATATCTTGCAGGTTATAGGTTTAATTCTGGCTGGGAGCAAGTTGCAATGGATCATATCCTTGAGGTGATATTTGTAATTCACTAGATTTGGAAACCTTAGACCAAACCTTGCCAAGAATATAGAATTGGAATCTTTGGTAGAGAAAGAATTTAAGTTCCAAAGTCCAGATAGGTGTAAGTCTACTGCTTACCTGAGTTTCCATAATCAGCATAAATACTGCTGGTTGGCTGAAAAGTATAAGCTTTCAGTTAAATTGTCTCTTGGTGTAGTTCAATACTGGTAGTTTAGCTATATTATAATATGATTTTCAAAAGTGGTAGAGAAACATAATCTTTGTTTCAAATAGTCAAAGTATAACTTTAATGCTAAAATGATACCCATTCTAGCAGTGATAGTTGGATGATGAGAAGTACAAATGGAAAACAACAAAGTTAAGGCTGTCAAAGAATGGAAAATACCTACCAAGATAAAAGAAGTAAAAAGCTTCTTAAGTTCACAAATTTCTACAAATGCTTTATTAAAAACTTCAGTCATATAGCAAAACCTCTAAATGAACTCAAAGAAAAGAAAGACTAAAAATGGGAAGAAGAACATCAGAAAACATTCAAAGAGTTAAAGAAAAGAATTATAAGTTAACTAGTACTCACTTTATCTAGAAGAGAAGAAAAATTCAAAGTAGAGACAGATATATTAGAACATTTTATTAGAGGAGTTCTATCTTAGGAGCAATAAGGAAAATAGAAACCAATTGTATTTTTATCAAGGATAATATAAGTAGCTGAAAGAAACTACAAGATATACAATAAGAAACTATTGGCTATAATTAAAGCTCTGACAAAATGAAGACAATATCTATTAGACACTACTGAAAAGTTTGAAGTTTGGACAGATTACAAAAATTAAAAAGTCCAAATACTTTAGGGAACCACACAAACTCAATAGACAACAAGTGAGATAGTATTTCAAACTACAGGACTATGATTTTATTTTATGGTATATTCCAAAGAAGACAGATACAAGAGTAGATATTTTATCAAAAAAAACAAAGTAGACATAAAGAAAGAGAACAAGGATATCAAAATACTCAAAGACAAGCTATAGACAAGAAGAATGAGTATAGAAGCTAAAGTAACAATGATTAGATAGTAGAAGAAATGTAAGAGAACTAGCTTTTCTGAGACTTTTCTCTTCTATATTTTTGGCTGATCCATGTTTCATAATCCTTTCCTATATCTGTACTATATCTGTACTTATCTGCTTATTCAATCTCCTATGCTTCAGACCTCTTCAAGCTATATACTAATACTTCTAACTATTTAGATATGTTATTAAACTCTCTTTTATGCACTACCTTGCTCTTTTGCAATACTCTGCGGTCTTCTAAAGTCTTCTAGTATTATCTTCACATCTGCTTATCTGTTTTCTCATACTCCAGAAGTATCTACTAAGCACTCTGGCTCTCTTTTATTTTGGTTTCTCTATTTGAAACTATTTCTAATTACTTAAGTATTATTACTTCTTGCTTATGTAATCAGAATCCTGGTACATTATAATAAACCTATTATTATATAGAGTAGTTGTTATCTTCAAAAATCCTCATTCTGTTCTTTTAGGATTTTCTAGAAATAAGTATATAGTTTAGTAATTTCTTAGATAATAGACTTAAGATTTCCTAGAAATTTAAAGTGCTTGGTTTTTCCACCAAGTTATTCTAACATACTCCATGGATAAAAATTCTTCATATATTTATATTGCTTGCACTGTTAATAATATAGATTTTATTATAACACTTAACAAATAAAAGAAGGATTGAACAAAGAAATACCACAAAACAATTTGAGGATTAGACATCATTGGCAGATATCCAATTGCAAATCCAGAACCTTGTAAAGTTAGTGGATGCAGCAAACAATCAACTGGCAGATATTATAACTATTCTATTACAAACTAAAAAAACTTATAAAACATAAATTAGTGGAGACATCTACAACATATTTAAAGAACTAAGGAATGTTATTCATAGAGATATAGAGCAATAGGCTCAGCATATTCAAATACTATTAGCTAATGAATTGAATTGATATAAAGAAAAAGATAGAAAAGTGGTAGATAAACATATTAAGGGATTACAAGATATATATCAAGATTTATATTGAGATGTACTACAACCAATGATCATTGACAAATAAAAGCAAAAGGAAGATATTGTTCAAGATGATAAATTATTGCTATACAAACTCTATAGTATATCAATATCCAGTTCAAGTAAAATACTATCTCCAGATACCTAAATGCTGCAAGATGAAATTAATCTGGAAAAAGTATTGAAATTACTACAATTGTCTGTCAAAACTATACCATTCACTCTTCTAAATCATTATAAAAATATCCAAGCCAATAGAGAAAAGAATAAAATATATTAGAACAATATTGTATATTAATTCTTATAGTAAAAACATAATACAGATATTAGTTATTGAGAAATTCCTATCAAGATCTCTATAAAAGAACCACTGCATAAACTATTTTTCATAGTTAACTCTATACAAGAACAGCTTATTATAGGATCTACCAAAAAGATAGTAGCAACATATTGTTAGAGTTGCAAATAAGAGACTCTATTTTATTTTATTTTTATTTCTTGTTTTTATTTTATTTTCTATTTTAAACTTAGAATTAGGGATTAACATGATATCATACATAATTGTTACAAATTTTCATATAACATAACTCAGTGTTGTTGTAACAACCACTAGTCCAGTAACCAATAGAAACACTAACAAGTAAAGCTCACAATAGGCTATCAAGTGGGAAGTTCACAAGAGAACTCGACAAGAAGTCTCTGCTAAATTAGAGTCCTATATATACAAAGTACATATGGTCTGTGCTACTAATAATTACACCTGCTCTTATGTCCATGCTATATTCTTATATCCATCTTATTTCCTACTCAAGGCTACTATGTTGTATACATGTGCCCTGACATTATCTTCCAGATTCTTCTACTACATTCTAGGCCTATGATGTCACATCATGTGACATGTCATGTGACTGTGGTATCACGTACCTCTTCATCATCCAAAAGAAAAGAAAAGAAAAGAAAAAGAAAATCAATTAGAAAAATAAAAGAAAATAAAAATTGTCAGTGTTCAAGCATTCTATAACAAGTGTTATATATCAGTCATATATTACACAACACTATCACATAATTATGTATTTTGATAGGATATAGTAAAAAATCCTAGAAAAAAACAATATTATACAGCATGTTTTACATATATTAACCTTAAAGATAATACATAGCTCTTTAGAGTAAGCTAATGGTAATATAATATAGACTAGTAGTCTAGTATATATAAGATAAATAGTTTTGTACTAAGAACTCTATTAAGTTTTCTTATGATTATCTAATCTAATCCAAGATTCTTTTTTTTTTGACCAACTCTTTGGTTTTAATTTTATAACACATATATAGTTGGAGATCTAATCCCAATGGATTTATAAGAATATGAATATTAAAATAGAGATATTATTATGATTGCTATAATTTATATCTCATGTTCTCTAGGTATTCATCTTATATTGAACATATGTTGGGATTCATTTTATATTTGACTCATAATTAACTATATCTTGTATTTTCCTTATATAGTAGTAGAGATTTCTCATATTCTTTTTATTGTTTCCTTAAGAATGTCTTACTTATTTCTTATGGTTTATAAGTATATATAGTAGTAGATACCATCTTATATCTTTATGCTTTACTAATTAATTATTTCCTTACTTCTTTCCCAAGTCTTTGTATTAGTTACAACTTGTGTTATAGCTTAAAACCAAGTATTCAGTTAAAAGAGGAAACTTAAATTGTTTAGTATAAAAAAACTTGGTAAGATTCTTAGTACAGGTGTGTCTACTTTATATATCTCTAGTACATAGTATATACATACCTATACCTAGCCTATCCTAAATGTTATGAGTTTATATAGATAAAGTCATTATATCTTTATATGATGTTACTCTTTTACTATGTTATATAACATTGTGATCATGACTGTGACATGTGTGACATGCTGGTGATGGTTACTACACCTTGTTACATCACTCTATTTCTGTTATAAACTTAAGACTAAGGTTAAGTCAGAAGAACAATCTTAGATTAGATTAATCATAAGAGAACTCAATAGAGTTTTTAAGTATAATGTATTCTACTTATATATGCTAGACTAATGGTCCATGCTACATAAAATACAGCCTACCCTAAAAGCCATATATATTATATGCTATTGATATATAGTATAATATTATTATCCTAGAATCTTCTATATCTTTCTATAATATGTGATTATATGACTGTAACTGTAACTGTACTATGTGACCTGTGACTAATGTGTGATAGTGACAGTAATGTCATACTAAACCCTAGCCCTAAATAAAAATAAAAGGAAAAATAAAACAAAATAAAAAAACAGAAGAGATAACAAATAAATAAAGTTTAATGTTCATAACTCTAACATTACCCCTCTTTTAAGGTTTCTCCTCTAGAGAAACTTAACTTCATTTCCTCTTACACCTTGCCCAATTCCTTTCTAACTTCTTTAGATATTCATCTTCAAATTTTCTATTCTTTTACCCAAACAAAATCTTTACTACATACTTTTCTGGTGACTTTGTCATATGTAAGTCCACCTGTCCAGAAATTACATCACTGTGATGATATCATCTCCCAATTATACAAGCCTGCTTTCTACAGTATCCACTTTTCTCGCAACATGTCTTATGACAATGCTACAACCATCTGGATATTTCATCTTCTATGGTAGAGATACTCCTATTCAACTTGGTCTTCCATGATGGAGTTACTTCTGTTAGTGTCTCAATACTGAAACCTCCACTTAGAGTAATAGGGGTTATACCACTGAAACTCCAAGCATCTCCTATAGTAGAAACTCATATATAAAACTAGTAGTTACACTATAATTCGCTAGTCTGATAATTGATGAAGATAAACTCTTATTGAACTTGATCCCTGGTATTCAACAGTGACACACCAAATCAGCACTTACTCCCATCTTAGACTTCTTCCTATCATCTGAAGTTGAAACCATACAGCAGATAGACAGCACAATACATAAGCTAAAGTCAAGGTCATTCAACAAGTCCACACAACTCCAAGTCCATCTTGCAGACTTCCACCCCAGTGTGAACCACATCTGACAGACTTACTCCTTCTAAACTCCTCTGAATTCAGATTCAATTTATCAACTTCTTTGTATTTTTCAAGTCTTTTTCTCTTTTCCATGTATTATTTTCTGCTGTAAACTTTTATCTCACTAAATACTTTGTTACTTCTCTTACTTTTTGTTTATTTAAAATTTTCTCAACTTTCCACTCTTTTACTTCTACTAGTTTTAGTTCTTTTACACTCTATCCCTTTATCAGTTCCCTATATCTTTCCACTCTACTAATGTTCACTACTAGATAAATTCTCATAGAGACTAGTAGTTTCAACTTCACTGTACTCTTTAACATTACTTTCTCTATCTCATATAGTCCCACATATTTCTCTATCAACTTCTTTACTAGTTTCTCTTTAAATATCAAATCTCTTGTACTCAACAACATCACTTTATTGTTCTTTTTCCACTTTTTCTCTTCTTTTTGTTCTTTATCTGCTTGTTTCTTTATATTTTCTTGTGCCTTTCTTAATACTGCTCCCACTTCTTTTTATACTTTCTTTAGCCTCTCTGCAAATTCTGTTGCTTTCTCTACTTTTTATTTTCTTCTAATATCTGCTCTCATCCTCAATTCTCTTTCATAGTTTGCTATAAAAGGCAAAATATTTGTTACTACATGAACTTTGTTGTTCACTACAAACTCTATTGTCACTAACTACTCTAGCCAATTTCTCTGTCTATACTCTGTAAAGAACCTCAAGTACTGTTCCAACTCTTGGTTTATTTGTTCCATCTACCTATCTGTCTATAGGTGTAATACTATCAACAACTTTATCTCTATCTCTAACATTTTATTCAGCTTTTTTATTAATTTTGCTACAAACTAGGGTCCTCTGTCTGATATGATACTTTCTGATAACCTATATAATTTCCACACATTATCTCTGAATAATCTTACTAAACCTTTTACCAATGTTCTTTCTATAGTGGTCATAAAATGTGCTATTTTTGACAATCTATCACATACCACCAATATTACATCTTTTTCTGCTACCAACAGTAACTTTGTGATAAAATCTGCTGTCAAGTGTATCTATGGCCTTTCTGGCACCTCATTTATCATCAACTTTCCCACTAGTACCTCTATTCTGTTCTTTATTCTCTGACACATATTGCATCTTTCTACATATTTTTCTATATCTTTTAATACTTTTAGCCACCAGTAGTTTCTTATCACCAATTCTGTTATCTTTGATCTTTCTCCATGTCCTACTACTGGCACATCATGATGTAACTGGATAATTTCTACCCTTAACTCCTTGTTCTTTGGTACATATACTTTTTCCTCCTTCAATATCAACTTCTCTTCAATCTCCTATTTATTTTCTCTCAAGTTTGTTACTTCTGTCTTTTTCATTTCTTCTACTACCTCTACTCCTATCATATCTCATATCTACTCTTCATTTATCAACTTTTGATTTTCATTATCATTCTCCATTTAAATCTTCAAATCTAGTTCCCTACTTAATCCATCTGCTTTCTCTATTTTTATTCCTAATACATATTTTAAAGTAAAATCAAATTTTAACAAATATAGTATCCAATAGGCTTGTTATCAGTTTAATTTCTATACTTTTATGAAATACTCCAAATTATTATGATCTGTCCAGACCTTGAACTTGAATTTAGCACCTTCTAACAAATGCCTCAAGTTTTCTAAACCTCTAGTCACTGCCAATATCTCCTCATTATATATTTTGTAATTCCTCTCTATCTTATTAAGAAATTTTGAGAGATATGTTACTGGCCTCTATTTTCCATTGCTATACTCCATTAACAATACTCCTCCTATTGTATAATCTAACATATCTACCTTTATTCTCATCTTTTTATCCAAGTCTAATGCTACTAAGATTGGTTCTGTTATAAACCTTTTCTTTAATACTTTGAATGACTTTTCTTGTCTGACTCCCTATTTCTATTTCTGTTCCTTTCTTGTCACAGCCTTACTATCTTTGCAAATCCTTTTACAAATCTTCTATAATAATTTGCCAGCCCTAGAAACCTCTGTATATCCTTAACTAATTTAGGGACTGTTATAATCAATGCCTTCAGGATGCAGCATGGAGAAGGGCAAAGGATATGACAATGTGATTGGCTGTGCTATAGTAGTTCCAGTCAGCATCTCATGTAGTAGGTGCTATAACCTTGCTTTATCCTGACAATCTTCTCATTTCATACACCTCGTGTACTGTATATGGTTTCCTTGTTTTACTCTTTGTTTAGTATATATAGCATAGATACTCTTCTGTATCCTTATGCTTTACTACTTGCAATCTATCTCTTAATCTCTTCTCAAGTCTTTGCCTAAGCGCAACCTGAGCTCTAGCTTAAGGTCATAATATTTGGTAAAGTATTGACGAGCTCATCTTGCAAGAGAGGTATAGTAGAACGAATCCACAGACAAAACTAGATAGAGTTACCTATTGGAAAGAACCACAACGAGTTCCAGAAGAATGAACAATATAGAAGTATTGTCAGAATGATTAGGATCTCTAAGGATCACAGAAGAAGCCTCAACAGACGACGAACAAACAGACACTAAAATATCAACAGCACTAGCACCAATGGCAGTAACAGGTCAAGAGAATGTACAGGCAGGATTGTCTAAGAACATGGTACCAGACCCAGGGTAGTTTGACAGTGACCAAATGAAGTTTGAAGACTAGTAGAGAGGGATTAGATTATTCCTTAAAAGCAACAGAGTCATAGAGACTGATGACAGGATCACAGTGATCCTAGCTCACCTCAGAGGAGGTATAGCAGGAATATATGTGTAACGAAAGCTTGATAAGCAAGATGAAGAATTAGGAACCCAGGACTGGAATAGTTTCATGAAAGAAATCAAGATGACGTTCAGTGACAAGACAAAGGCAGCAGATGCCAACTTTATGATAGAGTTTGAAGTATTGGCCATGAAGGCGAACACAGATGAGCTACATGCCATCTTTCTATTAAAGAAAAATATATGACACAATATTATCAAGATGATATTGGGATACCCACTAATAGTGATGCCAGAATCACTCAAAGAATGGAAAGTGGCAATAACATCAGTAGAACAGAAATATGAGTCTACAGAAGGATGTTATGACTACAAAACTGGCACCGGAATGGCTTATGGAGGGCAAGGACAACCAATGAATATTGGAAAGTCCAATGATAATTTCAAGGATGGGAAGCCCAAGTGGTTCAATTGCAACAAGTATGGTCATATGGCAAAGGAATGCTGATCGGAAAAAAAGGAATGAGAAACACAAATGTGTTTTAAATGTGACAAGAAAGAGCATATTACCAAGGACTGCAAAGGAAAGCAGATGATGAAGAAATGAAAAGTACAAGAAGAATTGGATGATGAAGATAACAAGAACAAGCAGGGTTTTGGCAAAGATCTTGAGTAGGTATGGTACAAGAGATCTCCCATGTAAATTCCCAGAATAATAAATACATTATTCCAAATCACCAAACTAGCAAGGGAAAGAAGAAATTAAACATGCAAGTGAATGTCAAAACAAAGAACAGCAAGAAGTTAAAAGTGAAGGCACTGGTGGATTCCAGGTATACACACACAGGGATCAATGAACAATTGGTCAAGGACAAGAGGATTCAAACCAAGCCGATAAATTTCTCTTTTGAAGTATTCAACACTGATGGAACAAAGAATAGAGAAGTGACCAAGGTGGCGCCTCTAGAAGTTGAAATTAACAGACATAAGAAAACCCTGGAAGCAACAGTAATGGACTTGGATGGGACAGATATGTTCCTAGGACATGACTGGCTAGTCAAACATAACCTGGAAGTTAATTGGAAAAACGGTACTATCAAATTCACAAGATGTCTGAGAAATTGTACAATGAAACACGAGGACATACAATTCAAATCCAAGAGAACCAAGGTAACAGAAACAATGGATAACAAGAAACAGGACAATGAAGAAATCAGAAAGAAACCAGACAAGACAAACTCAGAAGATTTACCAGAATACATTCAACCCTTTACATATCTATTCAACAAGAAGAAATTCGAAAAGTTACAAGAAAGATGTGAATGGGACCACGAGATAAATCTGATAGATGAAGCTCCAAAAGAATTGAATGCAAAGGCCTACACAATGACACTGAAGAAGGAAGAAGCCTTAAACCAATGGCTGAATAAACAACTCAAGGCAGAACTTATTGTGGAATCAAAGTCAAGATATGCAGCACCCTGCTTCTATATTCCAAAGAAAGATGGTTCATTACGGTTGATTCAAGACTGCAGGAAGTTAAACCAGGTCACAATAAAGGACAAGATGTCACTATCTCTGATTGGAGAAGTAATTGACAAGCTCAAAGAGGTGAGATACTTCAACAAATTGGACTTGATTTGGGGATACAACAATATACGAATCAAAGAAGGAGATGAATAGAAGGCTGCATTTCTAACCAACAAAGGACTATTTGAACCTTAAGTGATGTACTTTGGACTATGCAACTCATCAGGAACCTTTCAAAGAATAATGAACAGCATTTTCTGAGAATTACTTCATGAAGGCATATTGGCAAATTACATGGATGACTTTGTAATACCTGCAAAGACAATGGAAGAACTGGAAGAATGAATGATTAGGTTCCTGAAGATAGCAGAGAAGCACAACTTGTATTTTGAAAGATCAAAATATGATTTCAACATGGAAGAAATCCCCATATTAGGAGTAATAGTTGGCAAAGGATAGGTCAAAATGAAACAAGAGAAGATAAAAGCAGTGAAAGAGTGGAAGACACCAACAAGGATCAAAGATATGGAGAGCTTCCTTGGTTTTGCAAACTTCTATTGATGTTTTATTCAAAACTTCAGTCATACAGCAAAACCACTAAACGAGCTGAAAGGCAAGAAGAATTGGAAATGGGAAGAAGAACACCAGAAAGCATTCAACGAACTCAAAGAGAAGATTACAAGCCAACCAGTCCTTTTCTTACCCAGAAGAGAAGGAAAATTTAGAGTAGAAACAGATGCATCAGAACATGCTATAGAAGGAGTATTATTCTAAGAACAAGATGGGAAATGGAAACCAATAGCATTCTTATCAAGGACAATGCAACCAGCAGAAAGGAATTATGAAATTTACAAAAAAGAACTACTAGCAATAGTAGAAGCTCTTACAAAATGGAGACAATACTTACTGGATGCAGCAAAACCTTTTGAAGTCTGGATGGATCATGAAAATCTCAAGTATTTCAGAGAGCCACACAAACTAAATAAATGACAGGCTCAATAGTATTTGAAATTACAAGATTACGATTTCACACTGAAACATATACCAGAGAAGACAAATATGAAAGCAGACATCTTATTAAGAAAGGAGCAAGTAGATACCAAGGAAAACAACAAGGATGTTTAGTTACTAAAAGAAGAATTATGGCAACGAAGAACAATGGCAGAGATCACAATAATTAAAAGAAAAACAACAGTGGAAGAAAGCGATATACTCAAGGAAATTAAAAAAAAAAACACAACAAAAGAGAAAGAAGTTGTTCAAGCACTGAGAAAAGAGAATGGTTTAATCTAGGAAGAAGATGAAGTGGTCTACATGAAAAGAAGGATCTATGTTCCAAATAGTAAGAAGATAAAAGAAGATATCTTGAAGGAAAATCATGACTCAGTAGATGTAGAACATCCAGGACAACACAGAATGATGGAGTTTTTCAAGAGAACATACTGGTGGCCAGGACTAAAAGAGAACATCAAGAAATACGTACAAGAATGTTTCAAATGCCAGCAGAATAAAGTTCAATACCAAAAGAAGGCAGGAGAATTACACCCATTAGATATATCTCAAGGACCATGGCAAGAAATCAGCATCAATATTATCAGACCTTTACTGAAATCAAACAGGATGGACGCTATAGTGGTCATTGTTGACCGATTCACAAAGATAATTCGTTTAAAGGCAACTATAATGAATATCTCATTGGAGGGAATAACAAAGATCTACAGAGATGATATCTGGAAGCTATATAGAATCCCTAGGAAAATCTTAAGCAACAGAAGACCACAATTTGCATCAAAATTCATAGAGGAACTCACAAAGGCATTGGGAATGAAGAGACAACTATTGACAGCATACCATCCTCAAATAGATAGTCAAACAGAAAGAATAAATCAATAGATAGGAACATTTCTATGATACTATGTGAATTACCAACAGGATAATTGGATAAATTGGCTGGCCACTGCAGAATTCCAGTACAATGACAAAAGACATGCAGCAACAGGAAAGACCCCATTTGAGCTAAACTTTGGAAGACACCCTTGGAAGGGAGACCTCATGATTCAAATGGATATTCCATGAGTAAAATATTTCCTTATTGGATCACAAAAGAGCTGGGAACAGGTAATTAAAGCAATAGAAGAAGCACAAAAGAATATGAAGAAGCAGTTCAATAAGAAAAGAAGAAATCCTCAAGGATTGAAGGTTGGAGATAATATGTGGCTGGAGAGCAAAAATATCCATTCAAACTGACCCTCAAGGAAGCTGGACAATAAAAGATATGGACCATTCAAAATCTTGAAGGACATTGGATTGGGAGCATTTGAACTAGAGCTTCTAGAACAATGGATAATCCACAATGTTTTCAACAAGAATCTGCTGACATGATGTGTGGACCCGAAGTTTAAAGAACAACATGAGGAACTAGCACCTCTGCCGACAATTATTAATGAAGAAGAGAAATATGAGGTAGAAGAAGTCAGGAAGCATAGGAAACATGGAAGGGGAACACAATATCTGGTGCATTGGAAGGGTTATGGAGATGAACACAACCAATGGATATCTGAAACGGGGTTGTCTCATGCAAGAGAAGCAATAGAAGATTACTGGACAAGGTGTTTGAGTCAAAACCTATAAAGAAGAGGGGTAAAATCCCAGTTTAACAGCAAAAGCAGTCACTTGAACTACTACAAGCAAATCTACAACAAACATGTCTCACCAACTTGCTAACAATAACTATGCAATGGCTTTCACTTCCCCCAACTCTTACATTTCAAGAAAATTAAACAACATGGATCAAGCACAGGTAATGAAGAAGGAGAGAGAGGATTGGTCAAGACTATACCACAAAACATTGAAGGGAATAGAGGCAATGATCAATGTCCAGAGGATAGTGAAAGATATGAAGAAGATGGTAGAAGAAATGAATACAATGATTATGGAGATGGAAGGAACAATTCTGATGGCTAGTATCAACAATTGGACAGTCAATACCACAAATATTATGCAGATATCTGAAGATCTTTGATATTTGGTTCAAAGCGACATGGACAAATGGGCATTCCAAATTCAAAGAATACTAGCTGGCAAATTAGATCATTACAAAGGAAAAGGCAACAGATATGTGGACAACAACATTCAAGAAATCCAAGAGCTGTATGTGGATGAGGAAAAGAAGAAGAAAAAAGGAAAGGTAGAGGACAAAGAAGTGATACTAATAAAACTATACAAGGTCTCTACAACAACATCCTTCTCACAGATAAGTTTTATAACAGATGAAGTTGAGAATCTCTTCAAGTATATGAAGTTTGTACAAAGTCCAACACAGACAAGACTATTCAAACCACTGCTACACTACCAATCCCTCAAGTCTAGAGGAGAACAAGATCCTTTATTCTAGAAAGAAGTTGCAATAGCATTTGTAAACTGGAAACATAATACTGATACAGCAAGGAATGGATATCAAATCCAAATGTTTCAAGGAGGTCCACCACATGAACCCTACTTCATAGCAATCGACAATTGGGATCAAATCATCATCGGCCCTAGCAAAAAGATAGTGGCTACACATGTAGTGGGAAAGTTGGAGGTTTTGATCTGATTTATAAGGACATGAATGCTGAAATGGGGGTATTGTTATGATCAATGCCTTCAGGATGCAGCATGGAGAAGGGCAAAGGGTATGACAACGTGATCAGCTACACTGTAGTAGTCTCAGTCAGCGCCTCATGTAGTAGGTGCTACAATCTTGCTTTATCCTGACAATTTCCTCATTTCATATATCTTGTGTACTGTATATAGTTTCCTTGTTTTACTCTTTGTTTAGTATATATAGCGTAGATACTCTTCTGTATCCTTACAATTTACCACTTGCAATCTATCCCTTAATCTCTTCTCAAGTCTTTGTCTAAGCACAATCTGAGCTCTAGCTTAAGGTCGTAATAGGGACCAGCCAATCCAATACTGCTTTCACTTTCACTTTCACTATCTTTATTCTCTCTAATCCAATTACTACTCCCAAGAAATCTATCTTTCTCACTTTTTACTTGTACTTCTCTGGTTTTATGTATAAATCATTTTCTTCTAACCTCCTTAATATTTCCATCACCAGCTTGTCATGTCTCTCTTCTGTTTCTATTTCCACCATCATATCATTTATGAAACTCCCTACCTTCCCTATATTAATCAAGTCTCTTAGCAACTTATTCATCATAGTCTAGAATATAGCTAGTAAATTTGTCAATTCAAAAAACATAACCATCAGCTCAAATGACTCTTCCAGTATTGTAAAGGCCACTTTCCACTCATCTTCCTCCTTTATCCTCACATTATTGTAATCCCACCTCAAATCCATCTTCATAAATATCTTTTTGGTTCCAATATTCTTGATAACATCCAAAATAAGTGGTAGTGAATAATTGTTCTTCACTGTTTATTCATTGAGATATTGATAATCTTGTACTATTCTCTTCTTTCCATTCTTCTTTCCTACAGAGAATACTAGCACTGTTATGATCTTAAGTCCTTAGAATAAGACAGAAGAACAACTCTTGTATTAAGTAACACAAGAGAACTCGATAGAGAACTCTTCTACAAACTAGTCTACCTTATATAGTCCTATAGATGGTCCATGCTAATTACTGTGCACCCTACCCTAAACAACCATGTATAGTTCATGAGGTCAATATGTAGTGTCCATACTGTATGACATCATCTGTTCTCAAATCTTCTACTAAATTCTCCCAAGTCTTGTGATCTGTCTTGTGACTATGCCATCAGGTTGTGACTGATGTAACAGCGTGACTGATCAACCCTAACCCTAGTTGTTCTAAAAATAGAAAATATAAAAATGAAAAGTAAAATAGAGAAAAACTAAGTCTACTATTTGTAAACTTGACACATATCTATTCTTTCTTGCCTTCTAACCTCCACGCTCATCCTCCCTTCGAATTCCTCCAGGGCTTCTTCTGCATTTTTCAAATTTTCTTTCCTTTCCTATGTGTCCCTCTCTACCATGAACCCTTTCCACTGTACTAAGTACTTCTCTACCTCTCTTATTTTCTTTTTATTCAGAATTTTCTCTACTTCCCATTCTTTGACTCCTTCCACTTCTACCAGTTTTCCTTCCTCCTTCTTTTGCCCCTTCACCTGTTCTTTATAACGCACTATCTGGCTTACGTTAACTACCAGATGTATTCTCATTGAAGTTGGTAACTGTAATTTTACTGCATTTGACAAAACTACTTCTTCTATTATATACGGTCCCACATATCTCTCTGTCAGCTTTCTCACTGGTCTTTCCTTGAATACCAAATCTTTGGTACTTAATAATACTCTATCTCCCTTTTTCCAATCTTTGGTCTCCTTCCTGCTTCGATCTACATACCTTTTCATCTCCTCCTGTGTTTTATTTAATGCCGCCCTAGCTTCCTCATGTACTTTCTTTATCTTCTCCACAAATTCTGTCGCACTTTCTACTTTCCCCTTTTTTCTTATATCTCCCCCCATCTTTAGTTCTCTCCCATAGTTTGCCATAAATGGCGACATCTTAGTTGCAGTGTAAGCTTTGTTATTCACTGCAAATTCTGCTGATGCCAACCACTCTGGCCAATCCTTCTGTCTATGCTTTACAAAGAACCTCAAGTATTGTTCCAACTCTTGGTTCATTCATTCTGTCTGCCCATCTGTTTGTGGATGGAACGCTGTAGACAATCTCGTCTCTATTCCTAACATTCTATTCAACTCCCTTGTCAACTCCACCACAAACTGTGGTCCCCTATCTGATACTACACTTTCTGGTAACCTGTGCAACTTCCACATATTATCCTGGAACAACCTTGCTAATTCTTCCACCGATGTTCCTTCAGTAGTAACTACAAAGTGTGTCATTTTTGACAGCCAGTCACACACTACCAATATCACATCCTTTCCTGCTACTACTGGTAACTTTGTTATAAAGTCTACCATTAGATGCGTCCATGGTTTTTCTGGTACCTCACTCAGTTTCAACTTCCCTGCCAACTCCTCCATCCTATTCTTCATCCTTTGACATAAATTGCACCCTTCCACATATCTCCTACATCCCTTGTTACACCTGGCCACCAATAATTCCTTGTCACTAACTCCACTGTTTTCCATCTTCCTCCATGTTCTACTGCTGGTACATCATGATGTAACCAGATTATTTCCGCCCTTGACTCCTCATCCTTTGGTACATATATTTTCCCTTCTTTTATCACCAGTTCTCCTTCCACTTTCCATTCTTCTCCTCTTAACTCTTTTACTCCCGCCTTCTTCATCTCCTCTACTATTCTAACTACATCTTTGTCCCTACTCCTAGCTTTTTTTATCTTTTTTATTATATCTACTTCAGGTCCTTCTATCACTACTTCTTGTAAGTTACGAATCCAATTGTCTTTGATAATTACTTGATTTTCATTGTCTTTATCTACTTTTATTTTCCAGTCTGGTCTCTTGCTTAGTCCATCCACCTTTCCCATCCTTGTTCCTGGCACATGTTTTGAGATAAAATCGAATCAGGACAGATATAAAGCCCAACAAGCTTATCTCCTATTCAACTTTTGTGCTTTTATAAAATATTCTAAGTTCTTGTGATCTGTCCAGATCTCAAACTTGAACTGCACTCCTTCTAACAAATGTCTCCAAGTCTCCAGTCCTCTGATAATTGCTAACATCTTCTTGTCATGAATTTCATAGTTTCTTTTGGTTTCATTTAATGACTTAGAGAGGAAAGCTACTGGTCTCTACTTCCCATCTTCTCCTTCCATTGATAATACTCCTTCCATTGCATAATCTGAAGCGTCCACTTCTACTCTTAATTTCTTGTCTAGATCCGGTGCCACTAACACTGTTTTTTTGTGAACCATTCCTTCAACTCCCTAAATGCCTTTTCCTGTCTCTCTGTCCATTCCCACTTTTTATCTTTTTTCACCATGTCGTGTAACAGCCTAGCCACTAATGCAAATCTCTCAATGAATCAGTAATAGTAATTCGCCAGTCCTAGGAATTTTTGTACATCTTTGACACACTTCAGTGTCAGCCAATCCAGAACACCTTTCACTTTTTCCTCCTCCATCTTAATTCCCTCTGGTCCTATTATCACTCCCAAAAATCCTACTTTCCTAACTTTCCATTTACATTTCTCTGGTTTCACATACAGATTATTTTCCTCCAACCTTTTAATTATTTCTGCCACTATGTTGTCATGCTCTTCCTCTGTTTCCATCCTGACTATCACATCATCAATAAAAATGGCTACTTTCCCTGTATTGATCAGATCTCTTAACAACTCATTCATCATAGCCTGTAAAGTTGCTAGTGAGTTTGTCAATTCAAAGAACATTACTGTCAGTTCAAACAACCCTTCCAGCATCATGAATGCAGCTTTCCACTCATCTCTCTCCTTAATCCTCATGTTGTTGTATCCCCACCTCAGGTTCATCTTCGTAAACACCTTCTTTGTTCCAATGTTTTCCAGGACGTCCAATATCAATGGGAGTGAGTAATTGTTCTTAATTGTCCACTTGTTTAGATATCTATAATCCTGTACCATTTACTTCTTTCCATCTTTCTTTCCTATGAAGAACACTGGCACCATTTGAGGTAACTTTGACAGCTGGATATATTCTTTCCTCAGCTGTTCCCAGATGAACTCCCTCACCTCTTCTCTTTCTTCTCTTGACAACGGGTATACCTTTCCCTTCCTTGGCACAAACCCCTCCTTAATGTCTATTGCATAATCCCACATCTTCCTCGTTGACATCCTCTCTGATTGCTTCTTCCCGAATATCTTTATCCATCTATGGAACTTCTCTGGCACTAGTTTCTTTACTTTCTCCTCTGATCTTGCCACCTCCTCTTTCTCATCCCATATTTCCCATTCCTCTGCTACTTTCTTCACTTCTACTGTCTTCCCCTTTTTCTGCTTCTTCTTTTTGTCTTTCTCTTCTCTCTTCTTTCCCACTTCATCCTTTCCTTCCTCTTCTTTCTGTTTCTCCCACCCCAATTTTCCCTGCACTAGTCTCCATTGTTTGCCATACTCTTTTGGATATCTCATTATCTTTACTTCCCCCATTCTCCAATCAATCTCCAGATTGTAGCGGGCTAGCCACGGCATCCCCAAGATTACTGTCCACTTCTGTCCACCAATCACATCGATCTCCATCCTTTCTCTGTGTCCTTGATAATAAATATTTGCTTCTACAGTATGCTCTATAGATCCCTCCTTATTCAACAATTCATCTACATTTCTCACATTTATTGGCCTCTCCAACTTTTTTAGCTTAAAGCCCTGCTTCTTTGCAAACTCAGAGCTCATTACTAACCACGTCACTCCACTATCTAACAGTGCCTACACTGTAATCCCCTCCTATGTGTCTATTCTCTCCAGCCCAATTTTCACTGTTACTTCTCTTAATGTCTTTTCCCCCACTTTTCTCACTTTCATCTCCTTCTTAGTTCTCTCTAATTTAGATGTATCAGCATTTATTTCTGTAGCTAATACACTAAATTTATTACAAGAACTTAGTCAAGGACTTCTAAGTTCTCTACCTCTTTTAAATGTTCAATTTGTTCAATATTGCCCTCAAACCTTCCTCCACCTATTTCTACCCTCCTCATCATTCTTTCCCTGTTCCTACAATGATGGGCCATGTGCTCGAATCCTCCACAAGCATAACAGTTTCTTCCACTGTCTATCTCCATTACATAAGGATCCCATCTAGGAGGAACCCCTACATCTTGCTCTGATCCCCTCACCACTACTGCATTCGTCCTCTCTATTCCTTCCATTGGAGCAGGCCTTGTTATTGCCTGCTGAGGAGGTATTTGCCTCCTTTGCCACACTAAGGATTGTGGCATAATTTGTCTTTGCTCCTGTTTAGGAGCTTCTCCCATCATCTCCTTCTTTCCTCTTAACCTCTCCTCTTCCTTCCTACTCTCTCTCCAATTTCTGTCAAGGGCCGTTGCCCTCTTGTACTACTGTTCTATGGAGGCTGGCGGATTTTCCACCTCCATCAACTTCCTCCTTATTCCTCTGTTTATCCCCTTCTTGAACTCCTCCACCAATGGCCTCCCCTCATATCCGCTTTCCCTCACCGTCCTCTTGAACTCCTGTACAAACTCTTCCATTGTTTTCCCTCCTTGCTCCAATTTCCTTAGCTCTGCTGCCTTTATTGATTCCTCTTCTCCTTTGCTGAATTCCTTCTTCAAACTTAGTAAAAATTCTTCCGCCGTCTCATATTCTACCTCCCCTGACTCCAACTCTTCCATTACATTCTCCTTCCATATATCTGCTGATCCTCCCTGTATATGTGACAAAATCCAAAACACCTGTTCTTCTACCATTGCTTCTCTCATCTTCATCCTCAAATATAGTCTACACATGGTCACAAATCCTTCCACCTTTCCTGCTTCTCTATTGAAGATGGCTGGCTTAGCCACCTCCATATGAGGTCCCATGTTGGATCCCATTGTCGCACCTCCTGTTCCCACTCCTTCTACCACTGCAAGCAGGGCTTGTATCTGTGCCTCCATTACCACCAACTGCTCCTGTTGCTGACGGATGATTTCATATAGGTTTAATTGTTGACTCATATTGTGATAGGATGGGGGTGAATCAATAGGTGATGGTGATGATGATGGTGGCAGTAGTAATGGTGGTGAGGATATATATAACAGTAAGGCCAAGCCCGTGCTGGTCTCAGTTTTGGACTCATATTCTGATGATAATGCAATCTCAGTAAGTGATAGCAGGTATTCTTCTTACCCTGCCTATACTGATACTGACTACTTCTATTGACTGACTACTGCCCTAATGAAAGCATATGTTATTTTGTCCTAAGAAGGATGTTCT
>Ga0157358_1000127_pt1 | contig 29642 bp, 28 predicted proteins | sample AttcapACBM2_FD_111484 | JGI IMG/M metagenome (GOLD analysis project Ga0157358, IMG submission 111484) | Fungus gardens microbial communities from leaf cutter ant in Botucatu, State of São Paulo, Brazil - Atta capiguara ACBM2 | ecosystem: Host-associated > Fungi > Mycelium > Unclassified ... | reverse complement strand
GCATACCTGGCACGGCACGCAATATCAGTGGGGCGGCACCGAACTTTCCGGCGTCGACTGCTCCGGCTTTGTCTGGCGCACGCTGAAAGATCGCTTTAATCTGCCGATGGATCGCGTCACCACCACCGAACTGCTGAAGATGGGCAAGCGCATCGCGCCGCGCGATCTGCAGCCGGGCGACCTGGTCTTTTTCCGCATCAAAGGCGGCATGCACGTTGGCTTCTATGATACCGACCAGCACTTTTTCCACGCTTCGGTCAGCCAGGGCGTGGTGCGCTCCGAGCTCAATAATCCTTACTGGCAAAAAGTCTTCTATCAGGCGCGACGCCTGCCGAAAGAGTACAACGCGCAGATCACCCTTAATAAAGGCAGCGGCATGACGCTGGCGCGAAAGTAAGCCTCCTCACCGATCAGAACGCTGCCTTGTTTACCTGTTGGAAACATCATCACGTTAGGCTATGATGTTTCCAACAAGGAAAACGAGAAAGCAGGATGCACATCATCTCAAGAAAAATATTCCTCGAAGCGGCTATAAAGTTCCCAGCCTGTGCGGCCGCGCTGGATGCGACTTACAGGATGCTCAATGGCGGAGAGTTTGCCGATCCAGAGGAGCTGAAATCTTTTTTCCCCTCACTTGACCGGATGAAATATCGGGCTAAATGGTGGGTAATTGATGTTGGCGGCAATAATTTGAGAGTGATGTTTTTCGCTGATTTCGTCGCTAAAAGGATTTTTATCAAGCATATCGTGACACACGCTGAGTATGACAGGCTGGTAAAGCATTATCGGGAGAACAAAGAATGATCGCAGAAGCCATCCAGGCAACGAACGATTTGATCAAAATCGTCCCTTTTTTGGGCGCAAGTCCTTCAAAAGAGGATTACAAGCAGGCGCTGGAGCTGGTGGAGTATCTGGTTGAACATGAGCCGAACAGCCCTTTAATCGACATGCTGGCTGATAAAGTGGCGAAATATGAAAATAACGCGCCTGAATTTGCCGATTTTAATACCCGTACGGCTAATCTACCGGGCGGCGTTGCATTGCTGCGCGTGCTGATGGATCAGCACGGGCTTAATCAGTCATCCTTTGCTGAGGAGATCGGCCAGCGTTCATATGTGAGTCGTATCCTGAAAGGCGATCGCCAGTTGACCGATAAGCACAAAGCCGCGTTGGCAAAACGCTTCAATCTCCCATTCGAAGCGTTTTGCGATAGTTAATGTCGATCTCGCTCAGCAAGCCCGCCTCTCTGCGGGCTTTTCAATCAGTGCCGAACGGCGCAGCCGCACTGGCCCATTTCGCCCAGCGCCGCTTTGCCCTGATGAGAGTGGCGCACCCGCAGTGCGCCGCGACGCCAGGCGCCATCCTCTTCCGCGCGATTCAGCAGCAGACGGTTTAGCGCTTCCGTTACCCGCAGCGCGCGCGGCTGCGCCCAGCTCGTCAGATGCCAGGTCGAGGCGCCTGCCTCAATGCAATCACCAAATCCCACCACGGCGATATGCGCACCCTGACCAAAGTCCCGCACCGCCTGCAGCGCGCCGAACGCCAGCCGGTCGCTGTCGCAGAAGAGCGCCTGGATGCGCTCCGAGGCGCGGGCGCGCTTCAGGTAGGCGAGCATCGCCTGATAGCCGCTGTCGCGCTCATCGCCCGCGTCAGCGGCGATGAGCGACTGATCCAGGCGTTTATCCGCCGCCGCTAAAACGCTGCAGAAACCGTCGATGCGGGCGGGATCGGCGCAGCACGACTGTTGCAGATAGCCGAAACGCTGGTGGCCCTGCGCCAGCAGCAGCCGACCCATCTCCGCGCCGGCAACAAAGCCGTCCAGATTCAGCTCATCCAGCGCGAACAGCGGAATCGGCCCGGCAGCGGCGCGAAACGCATCGCTAAACGGACCGGAAAGATGCAGCGCGCCGCTCAGCAGCGGCGCCAGCTGGCGCGCGCGTTCATCGCCGGCGTCGACCAGCAGCGCCGCGCAGCCGCGCGCGTTAAGCTGCTGGTTCACTTCCTGCAGCAGCGCCGCCGTCTGCGGATGGCTGAAATCATGGCTCAGCACGCCAATGGTTTTACAGGTGTTGTTATACATTCAGAAGACCCTGTTGAGGTGAGTAGAGGTCTCTGTACCATAAAGGATGCGGCGCGTATTTCACAATGGCTCTGCGGCTGCCAGCTGCAGTTCGCGCCTGCCCAGCGTGCGGGTCGCCAGCACCGACTGCTGGGCGTACAGGCTTGCCTGCTCAACCGCCTGGCTAAGCGATGCCCCACCCAGCAGGCGGGCGGTCAGCTCGGCGGTAAAGAGATCGCCGGTGCCTTTGGGCGGATTATCGTAGCGCGGGTGCTCGGTGACGAAGGTCTCTTGCGCGGTCACGCAAAACACCTGCATGCTGTGACGCGTCTCGTCGTGCGTGGCGCTGGTCACCACCACCCATTCGGTTTGCGCGCCGAGCAGCGAACGCGCGGCGTCGATAATCTCGGCGTCGCTCTCCAGCAGCGCGTCGCACAGACAGCCCAGCTCAAAGCGGTTCGGCGTCAGGCCGGTCGCCAGCGGCGCAAGCTGTTGCCGATAGTGGAGCGCCAGCTGCGGATCGACGTAGAAACCGCTGTCGTCATCGCCCAGAACCGGATCGATAATCACCGGCATCTGCGGGTTTTTCTCACGCATCAGCCGCAGCCAGCGCGCCAGCGACGCCGCCTTATCGGTGGATTTCAGATAGCCCAGCACCACGGCGCGCGCGGCGCTATCCAGGTTCCGCTCGGCCAGCGCGGTCAAATAGCCTTCAAACCAGGGCTGAGGGATTTCGCCGCCGTAGCAGCTGGCATAGTGGGGCGTATTGCTCAACAGCACCGTAGGTACCGCTACGACCTGCAAGCCATGGCGTCGCAGCGCGGGGACGGCGATGCTGTTGCCTACGCTGCCGTAGACTACCTGAGACTGAACAGAGATGATGTCGATGATTTCGCCATCTGAGGCGTCGGAAACCTGAAACATATTGCGCTCCTTGTTAGCACTCTTCCGCCAGTATATCGCGTGTGAGACGGTCAGCGGCAGGCGGCTCCTCATCGCGCCGCTTCCCTTAGCTCCCTTCAGCCCTTGCCGGACAAAGAGCGGCGCAGTACTAAGCGAAGCGTTAAAAGCAGGATATTGTGCTAAGAACAGGCAAATAATGCCGCGTCGACTGGCAAATATGGCCAGGCCGTCTACACTTAATCGCGACGATGTTTTCAGTCAGGTTGATATGTCTGTGAAGGTTCTAAAACGTAGTGGCGTCTTATCTGAAGTGACTTGCTGGTATCCGCAGTTTTTGCCCTGCACTTTACCCCACGTTCAGCCGTTCCGGCTGTCGCTCCCGCAGACATTCATCCTCGCTAAAACATCCTGCAATGGCGCGTTGACGAGCCAGGCCTCTGACCTGACAAGCCGCGAATCGTACGCGCCCGGATCAACTACAGGAGAAGACACGTGACCCAAGCGGCGAATGAACATGCCTCGCTTCCTGCGCTAAGCGGCGGTCTTTATGCCTTCTTTTTTGACGTAGACGGCACCCTTGCCGCTATTCAGCCGCAGCCTGATGCCGTTTTCATCCCGGAAAAGGTGCGTCAGCAGCTGCAACAGCTTGCCTCTCTGTGTCACGGCGCGCTGGCGCTGGTGTCGGGGCGACCTGTTTCACAGCTCGACGCGCTGGCCGCGCCGTTAATTGCGCCCGCTGCGGGCGTTCACGGCGCAGAGCGTCGCGACGCGCAGGGCGAACAGCACCTTATCCGCCTGGATCCCACGGTCGCCGACGCCTTGCAGCAGCAGCTGCAAGAGGCGATGGCGCGTTGGCCAGGCACGCTACTCGAGGCCAAAGGCATGGCCTTTGCGCTGCATTACCGTCAGGCGATGCAGCATGAACAGGATGTACTTAATCTGGCCGAACAGGCCGTGAAACGCTTTCCGGCGCTGGCGCTTCAGCCGGGGAAATGCGTTGTGGAGATCAAACCGCAGGGAGTCGATAAAGGCGAAGCCGTACGCGCCTTTATGCGCGAAGCGCCCTTTGCCGGTCGTATCCCGGTATTTGTCGGAGACGATCTGACGGATGAGAAAGGATTTATCGCCGTAAACGCCATGCAGGGCATTTCCGTGAAGGTTGGACAAGGTTCCAGTCAGGCGCGCTATCGACTGCCAGATGTCGAGGCGGTTTACGCGTGGCTGGAGCGATTACTATTACAAATAAAACAAGACAATGTCGGTAAGGAGTAAAGGTTATGAGTCGTTTAGTGGTCGTATCTAACCGAATCGCCATTCCTGATGGAAAAAAAGCCAGCGCAGGCGGCCTCGCCGTCGGCATTCTTGACGCGCTGAAAAGCACCGGCGGCCTGTGGTTTGGCTGGAACGGAGAGATCAGCGAATTTTCCGGAGAAGAGGAAGACGAACTGGTACAGGTAGAGCATGACGGCATCTCCTACGCCGCGCTGCCGCTGAGCCAGAACGATTACGATCTGTATTACTGCCAGTTCTCTAATACCGTTATCTGGCCCGCGTTCCATTACCGCCTCGATCTGGTTCAGTTCCAGCGCGAAGCCTGGGACGGTTACTGCCGCGTCAACGAGATGCTGGCACAGCGCCTGAAGCCGCTGATTAAGCCGGACGACACCCTGTGGATCCACGATTATCATCTGCTGCCGTTCGCCGCCGAACTGCGCAAGCAGGGCGTGAATAACCGCATCGGCTTCTTCCTGCATATCCCGTTCCCGACCCCGGAAATTTTCAACGCGCTGCCGCCGCATCAAGAGCTGCTGGAGATGCTGTGCGAATACGATCTGCTGGGCTTCCAGACCGAATCGGATCGCGTCGCCTTCCTCGACTGCCTCAGCCAGCTGACGCAGCTGCAGAATATGGGCGACAAAAAGCATCGCGCGTTCGGCAATACCTTTATGACCGAGGTCTATCCTATCGGCATTGAGCCGGACAGCATTAAAGAGATGGCCGAAGGTCCGCTGCCGCCGAAAATGGCGGCGATGAAACGCGAGCTGGGCGATGCGAAGAACATTATCGCCTGCGAGCGCCTCGACTATTCCAAAGGGCTGCCGGAGCGATTCCTGGCCTATGAGGCGCTGCTGGAGAACTTCCCCGAGCATCGCGGCAAAATCCGCTATTCGCAGATCGCGCCGACCTCGCGCGGGGACGTGCAGGCATATCAGGACATCCGTCATCAGCTTGAAACCGAAGCTGGCCGCATCAACGGCAAGTACGGCACGCTGGGCTGGACGCCGCTCTACTATCTGAACCAGCACTTTGACCGCCGTCTGCTGATGAAGATCTTCCGTCTGACCGACGTCGGGCTGGTGACGCCGCTGCGCGACGGTATGAACCTGGTGGCGAAAGAGTATATCGCCGCGCAGGACCCGGACGATCCGGGCGTGCTGGTGCTGTCGCGCTTTGCCGGCGCCGCCAACGAGCTGACCTCGGCGCTGATTGTTAACCCTTACGATCGTGACGAAGTGGCGGCGGCGTTGAATAAGGCGCTGACCATGCCGCGCACCGAGCGTATTTCGCGCTACAACGACATGATGGCAGTGCTGCGTAAGCATGATATCACTCACTGGCGTGAGAGCTTCCTGAAGGATTTGTGGGCTATCCCGCCGCGCAGTGAAGATCACAGCACGGTCAATAAAGTGGAGACATTCCCGAAACTCGCCTGATTTTCACGGTGGCCCGTTTTGACGGGCCGCCGTTTATCATGCTCCTCTCTCTCCTGCCTCAGTCCAGTCCCGCTAAAGCTTTGGATTGTCACCTGACAATACCGACGGATCCGATTTGCCGTTTTAAACCGCAACTGAGAAAAAAAACGCTTTTTTTCTGCACGCAGGCCTAAAGTCTGGCGGCGAAATGCCGATAGTTGTAAGTCGTAAAAGTGTCAAATGCGCTATTCATTCATATCTCTAATGTAACACATTGTTACATCTGCTGCTCTCTGCTTTACGCCCACCGTTAAAGGTTAACGATTCGTTGTTAAAACGCGACGAATGTGCGCCGTCTCTCTTTACGCTTCGCTTACTCACTCCAGGAAATATTTGCCCTAAGTAATTAATTTTCCAGCGTTTAACAATGCGTTTTTTTAGCATATTCTGCTGCTTTGTAGTGTGTGGGCAGCGCCTTGTAGGGTGTTAAAAGCAATGTTAAAAATAATCGATTGACTTTAAGCAGCGATGAAAGATATATCGGGTCCATAAGGGGAATAAGCCCTTTGTTAGGACGAAATATAAATGAAACAAAGCTGATTTGTGCAAAAAACAGACAAAGTAAAAGCGTCACTGAAGGGTTCAGGAAAAAATTTGCCTTAAAAGTGTGACGCAGATCACACTTTATCTAAAATTTCACGGTCCTGTCGTTGTATGTGTAAATCAGACGGGATAGATTTGCGTTGTTTTAGGAATAGTCTTAAAAAAATGTAAAAAGACGTCACGGAAGAGCGCAATAATTTAAAAAAGAATGGCCCTGGGGTTTTGACTAACACTGTAAATATGTCGTTCAGGACATGAGGCAGACTTCAGAGTACGTTTGGTTTTTGGCTGTAAATTTTTGCCATCTTTAGATCTAACAACCAGCAACCCGTAACGCAGAGGGTTTTTCTGCGATGCTCTCACGTCGCGTCTGTCAGGATGGAAAAAATGGGTACATCTGATTTACTAAAACATATTTATGATATCAATCTGTCGTATTTACTGCTTGCACAGCGATTAATTAACCAGGAAAAAGCTTCTGCAATGTTTAGCCTCGGAATTGATGAAGAGATGGCTAACGCATTGTCGCAATTAACTCTGCCGGAAATGGTAAAGTTAGCGGAAACCAATCAGTTGGTTTGCCAGTTTCGCTTTAACGATCACGCTATTATTAATCGCCTGACGCAGGAATCTCGCGTGGATGATTTACAACAAATCCACACCGTAATTTTATTATCTAGCCGTTTACTGCGTAATGTTTCTAAAGATGAGACGCCGGCGAAGAAGAGGGCGATGTAAATGTCGGAAAAGAGCATTGTTCAGGAAGCGCGCGATATTCAACTCGCGATGGAATTAATTACGCTCGGCGCACGTTTGCAAATGCTGGAAAGCGAAACCCAGTTAAGTCGCGGCCGCTTAATTAAGCTTTATAAAGAGCTGCGCGGCAGTCCGCCGCCGAAGGGCATGCTGCCTTTTTCGACCGACTGGTTTATGACGTGGGAGCAGAATATCCACGCTTCTATGTTCTGCAACGCCTGGCAGTTTATGCTGAAAACCGGCATGGCGACCGGCGTTGACGCGGTAATCAAAGCTTACCGCCTCTATCTCGAACAGTGTCCGCAATCGGACGAGGGCCCGCTGTTGGCGCTGACGCGCGCCTGGACCCTGGTGCGATTCGTTGAAAGTAATATGCTCGAACTGGCCGACTGCAAAAGCTGCAACGGCAGTTTTATCAACCATGCGCATCAGCCGGTCGGCAGCTTTGTCTGCAGCCTGTGCCAGCCGCCGTCGCGCGCGGTAAAAAGACGTAAACTTTCTGCAGATTCTGCCGATACCTTTCCACAACTGCTGGATGAACAGGTTAAACACGCCGTTTAAGTTTGTTCGCATCGTGGAAAGTCATCCAGCAGCGGGTATCCCCCGCTGCTTTTTTTTTGCCCACGATTTGAATAGCGCCTGCGGCTCTCTGGCTTAACTTCCACCAACACGTTACGGACGTAAGGATGTTCTAGTGCTGATCTTATTGGGTTATATCATTGTTGTCGCATCCGTGTTGGGCGGATATGCGCTGGTGGGTGGTCACCTGGGCGCGCTTTACCAGCCGTCAGAGCTGTTAATTATCGGCGGGGCCGCCCTTGGCGCTTTTTTCGTCGGCAACAACGGCAAGTCAATTAAAAAGACGGTAAAAGCGCTGCCGAAGCTGATGCGCGGCTCGAAATATAATAAATCCCTTTATATGGATTTAATGGCGCTGCTCTATCGCCTGATGGCTAAGTCGCGCCAGCAGGGCATGCTGTCGCTGGAGCGCGATATTGAAGATCCGGCACAGAGCGAAATTTTTGCTAATTATCCGCGTATTCTCGCCGATAAACAGCTGGTGGATTTTATTACCGATTATCTGCGTCTGATGGTCAGCGGCAACATGAACGCCTTTGAGATCGAGGCGCTGATGGATGAAGAGATTGAAACCTACGAACATGAATGCGAAGTGCCAGCGCAAAGTTTATCCGCCGTCGGCGACGGCCTGCCAGCCTTCGGCATCGTGGCGGCGGTAATGGGCGTGGTGCACGCGCTGGCCTCAGCGGACCGTCCGGCCGCCGAGCTGGGCGCGCTGGTGGCGCACGCGATGGTAGGGACCTTCCTCGGCATCCTGCTGGCGTACGGCTTTATCTCGCCGCTGGCGTCGGTGCTGCGCCAGAAGTGCGCTGAAAACACCAAGATGATGCAGTGCATCAAGGTCACGCTGCTCTCCAGCCTGAACGGTTATGCGCCGCAAATCGCGGTGGAGTTTGGCCGTAAGACCCTTTACTCCGCGGAGCGTCCGTCGTTCAGCGAACTGGAGGAGCACGTACGTAACGCGAAGAACCCGGCGAAACAGACTTCGGACGAAACTGCATGAAGAACAGCAACCGTCCCATCATCGTCGTCAAAAAGCGCAAGCATAAAGGACACGAAGGCGGTCACGGCTCCTGGAAGATCGCCTATGCCGACTTTATGACGGCGATGATGGCCTTCTTTATGGTGATGTGGCTGCTCTCAATCTCCAGCCCGCAGGAGCTGGTGCAGATCGCCGAATATTTTAAAACGCCGCTGAAGGTCGCGATGACCGGCGGCAAACGCAGCAGCGACAGCGAAAGCCCGATTCCAGGCGGCGGCGACGACGCGACGCGTATAAAAGGCGAAGTAAAAAAGGTCGTCAATATGGATGAGCAGAAGCGCAAGCTCGACGAGATTCGCCTGAATCGCCTGCGCGAAAAGCTGGACCAGCTGATCGAAGCGGATCCGCGTCTGAAAACGCTGCGTCCGCATCTGATCATCAACATGGTGGAAGAGGGGTTGCGCATCCAGATTATCGACAGCCAGAACCGGCCGATGTTTAAAACCGGCAGCGCCGAAGTCGAGCCCTATATGCGCGATATCCTGCGCGGCATTGCGCCGCTGCTTAACGATATTCCAAACCGCATCAGCCTGGCGGGCCATACCGACGACTTTCAGTACGCGAATGGCGATCGCGGCTACAGCAACTGGGAGCTTTCCGCCGATCGCGCCAACGCCTCGCGTCGCGAGCTGGTAATGGGCGGGCTCGACGGCGGCAAAATACTGCGCGTGGTCGGCATGGCCGACACCATGAAACTGAAAAATCGCGTCGGTAACGATGCCGTAAACCGCCGCATTAGCCTGCTGGTGTTGAACCATGACACCGAAGCGGCGATTGAAAAAGAGAACGCCGAGAGCGACGCCGTACAGGTGAGCGATCCGGCGGCCATAGAAAAGATTACCGCGCCGCCTGTGCCGCAAGCCAGCAGCCCGGTAACCACAACAGCCCCCTCACAGCCGAGGTGATCCCGTGAGCATGGACATCAGCGATTTTTACCAGACGTTTTTCGATGAGGCCGATGAGCTGTTAGCTGATATGGAGCAGCATCTGCTGGGGCTCGATCCCCAGGAGCCAGACTCCGAGCAGCTAAATGCCATTTTCCGCGCCGCCCATTCGATAAAAGGCGGAGCCGGAACCTTTGGTTTTACGGTTTTGCAGGAAACTACCCACATTCTGGAAAATATTCTGGATGGTGCTCGTCGCGGCGAGATGCAGCTCAGCACCGACATCATCAACCTGTTTTTGGAAACCAAAGATATTATGCAGGAACAGCTCGATGCCTATAAAACCGCGCAGGAGCCTAACGCGGAAAGCTTTAACTACATCTGCGAAGCGCTGCGTCAGCTGGCGTTAGGAGCGAAAGGCCTGCCGGTCGCCGCACCGGCTGTTGCCGCCGCCGCGCCAGCCGTGCAGAGCGCGCCAGCCAGCAGCGGCCTGCGCGTGAAGCTGGTCGACCTGAAAGAGAAAGAGGTCGATCTGATGCTGGAGGAGCTGGGCAATCTCGGCAGCCTGAGCAACGTGGTTAAAGGCAGCGATTTCCTTGAGGCGAGCATCGACGGCGTCAGCAAAGACGACATCGTGGCGGTGCTTTGCTTCGTGATCGAAGAGGCGCAGATCCGCTTCCCGGATGCTGACGCCGCGCCGGTCGCGGAGGTGGTGCCGGTCGCCGCGCCTGCGCCGGTCGCAGAGGCCGCGCCGGTGCAGAGCGCCAGCGTCAGCGAACTGCCGGTGGCGAAGCGTGAAGGCAAACGTGCCGCCGCGCCGGCTAAAACCAGCGAATCAAGCAGCATCCGCGTCGCGGTAGAGAAGGTCGATCAGCTGATTAACCTGGTCGGCGAACTGGTGATTACCCAGTCGATGCTGGCGCAGCGCTCGGGCGAACTTGATCCGGTGGCGCACGGCGACCTGCTGAACAGCATGGGCCAGCTGGAGCGCAACGCTCGCGATCTGCAGGAATCGGTGATGTCGATCCGTATGATGCCGATGGAGTATGTCTTCAGCCGCTTCCCGCGCCTGGTGCGCGACCTGGCGAGCAAGCTGGGCAAAGAGGTGGAGCTGACGCTGCTCGGCAGCTCTACCGAACTCGACAAGAGCCTGATCGAACGCATTATCGATCCGTTAACGCATCTGGTGCGCAACAGCCTGGATCACGGCATCGAAGCGCCGGAAAAACGCCTCGCGGCGGGCAAGGTCGCCACCGGCAACCTGACGCTGTCGGCGGAACATCAGGGCGGCAACATCTGCATCGAAGTCTCTGACGACGGCGCCGGTCTGAACCGCGAGCGCATTCTCGCCAAAGCGCTCTCGTCCGGCCTGCCGGTCAGCGAAAACATGAGCGACGAAGAGGTCGGCATGCTGATCTTCGCCCCCGGCTTTTCCACCGCTGAGCAGGTCACCGACGTGTCGGGCCGCGGCGTTGGCATGGATGTGGTTAAGCGAAACATCCAGGAGATGGGCGGCCACGTCGAGATCGCCTCGAAGCAGGGCAAAGGCACCACCATCCGTATTCTGCTGCCGCTGACGCTGGCAATCCTCGACGGCATGTCGGTGCGCGTGGCGGACGAAGTCTTTATCCTGCCGCTGAATGCGGTAATGGAATCCCTGCAGCCGCGCGGCGAAGAGCTGAAGCCGCTGGCGGGCGGCGAATGCGTGCTGGAAGTGCGCGGCGAATACCTGCCGCTGGTCGAGCTGTGGAACGTGTTTGACGTGCAGGGCGCGAAAACCGAGGCGACGCAGGGCATCGTGGTGATCCTGCAGAGCGCCGGCAAACGCTACGCGCTGTTGGTCGATCAGCTTATTGGCCAGCATCAGGTGGTGGTGAAAAACCTCGAGAGCAACTATCGCAAGGTGCCTGGCATCTCTGCCGCCACCATCCTCGGCGACGGCAGCGTCGCGCTGATCGTTGACGTGTCGGCGCTGCAATCGCTCAACCGTGAAAAACGTGTGCCCGGCGCGGCCGCCTGACTGATAACAAAAGGGTAGAAACATGACTGGAATGGCAACCGTGACCAAAATCGCCGGCGAAACCGTCGGCCAGGAGTTCCTGGTATTTACGCTGGGAGACGAAGAGTACGGTATCGATATTCTTAAGGTGCAGGAGATCCGCGGCTACGATCAGGTCACGCGCATCGCCAACACGCCGGAGTTTATTAAGGGCGTTACCAATCTGCGCGGCGTCATCGTGCCGATTATCGATCTGCGCGTGAAGTTTTCCCAGCCGGATGTCGAGTACAACGACAACACCGTGGTGATCGTGCTGAATCTGGAGCATCGCGTGGTCGGCATCGTGGTGGACGGCGTCTCTGACGTGCTGTCGCTGACGCAGGATCAGATCCGTCCTTCGCCGGAATTCGCCGTGACCATGTCGACCGAGTACCTGACCGGTCTCGGCGCGCTCGGCGAGCGCATGCTGATTCTGGTGGACATCGAGAAGCTGCTGAGCAGCGAAGAGATGGCGCTGATGGATACGCTGCGCAGCGCGTAAGCCGCTTTTTCACGAGCCGGTATCAAGCCGGCTCGTTATTATTTATTTTAAAAACAACAAGATGCGCATTTTATTTATCCCGCCTTGCGCTAAATATATCCCGTGTTCTGCCGATACCTTTACTGCTTGATCTCCTACTTCTCCAGGGCTTCCTTATGCTAACCAAAATTCGTGTCGTCACCAGCTTGCTGCTGGTGTTATTGATGTTCGGCCTGTTCCAGGCGTTCTCAGGGACAGTGTTCTTCTCTGCATTGAGCGATGATAAAACCAGCTTCAACGTATCGCAGCTCGCCAGTAAAAATCTGCAGGCGCTTAACGACGCCTATATGAGCCTCAACCAGAGCCGCGTCGTGCTGACGCGTATTCAGCTGCGCATCGCCAACAGTAAGGTGGATGGCAGCACGCCGGATATCGCCTCGCTGTTTACCGACAGCCAGCATTTCCAGCAGGTTGCGGCGACCAATTTCGATCTGTTTAAAACCACGCCGGACACCCCGGGACAAGACGCGGCGCTCAACAACCGTCTGATGGACGCCTACGGCGCCTATGCGACCGCGCTGACCCAGCTGCAAGCCGCGCTGCAGGCTAACAATCTCGTCGAGGCGGGCAAGGCGCCGGTGGCGCCGAACCAGAACGCCTTCCTGCAGATCTATACCGACTGGCGCGCCAACCAGGCGCACCTTTCTGAACTGGGCGTGGAGAAAAACGCCAGCGCCTACACGCGCATGCTCTGGATCCTCGGCACCATCATGGCGCTGGTGGTGGTAGTTATCGCGCTCTGCTGGATTGGCCTGCGCCGCGTGCTGATCAATCCGCTGAACGCCAATATCGCCCACATCCAGCAGATTGCGCAGGGCGACCTGACGCAGCGGATCCACGCGGAAGGACGCAATGAGATGAGTCAGCTGGCCGCCAGCCTGCACGAGATGCAGCAGGCGCTGGTGCATACCGTCAGCAACGTGCGCGACGGCTCAGACGCCATCTTTACCGGCGCCAGCGAAATCTCCGCAGGCAACAACGATCTTTCCGCCCGCACTGAAGAGCAGGCGGCGTCGCTGGAGCAGACCGCCGCCAGCATGGAGCAGCTTACCGCCACGGTGAAACAGAACGCCGAGAACGCCCGTCAGGCGTCGCAGCTGGCGCTGAGCGCCTCGGAAACCGCGCAGAAAGGCGGCAGCGTGGTGGACGGGGTGGTGAAAACCATGAGCGACATCGCGGGCAGTTCGAAGAAGATCGCCGATATCACCAGCGTCATCGACGGCATCGCCTTCCAGACCAACATTCTGGCGCTGAACGCGGCGGTGGAAGCGGCGCGCGCGGGCGAACAGGGCCGCGGTTTCGCCGTGGTGGCGGGCGAAGTGCGCAGCCTGGCGCAGCGCAGCGCGCAGGCGGCGAAAGAGATCAAATCGCTGATCGAAGACTCGGTAAACCGCGTCAATGCCGGCTCGCAGCTGGTGGGCACCGCGGGCGACACCATGAGCGAGATCGTCAGCGCGGTCACGCGCGTCACCGACATCATGGGCGAGATCGCCTCGGCGTCGGACGAGCAGAGCCGCGGCATCGACCAGGTCGGTCAGGCGGTGACGGAGATGGATCGCGTCACCCAGCAGAACGCCTCGCTGGTAGAGGAGTCCGCCGCCGCCGCCGCCTCGCTGGAGTCGCAGGCGAGCCGTCTGAGCCAGTCGGTGGCGGTCTTCAAGATCCCGCGCGCGGCGGCAGCGGCTGCTGGCACCCGACACGCCCAGATCGCGGCACCTGCGCTCAGCCCGGCCGCCGCGCCGCGCAAAGCGCTGGCCGCGCCAGGCAGCGACGCCAACTGGGAAACCTTCTGATCGGATACTCCGCTTAATATGCCGGGCAGCCGCCCGGCTTGTTACACCCTTCTACATTAAACCGCGCTTTAAAAACCTACATAACTGTAAAAACCGTTAAAGAGGCTCAGATCTGATGGCCGCGCGCCGATAGAGAGCCTGCACGTTTTTTTTATGACTCCCGGGAAAATATATGTTGAAACGAATCAAAGTGGTGACCAGCCTGATCGCCGTGCTGGCTATCTTTAGCCTGCTGCAGCTGACGTCGGGCGGGCTCTTCTGGTCCGCGCTGCAGAAAGATAAAGAGGCCTTCGCGCTGGCGCAGGTCTCCACCAGCAACGTCACGGCGATGACCGACGCCTGGATCGCGCTGAATCAGACGCGCATTACCCTCAACCGCGCCATGCTGCGGCTGCAGAGCAGCACGGCGGCCCAGATGAACGGCGGCCCGTTAGACGAGCTGGTGAAGCAGACCGAGCAGCAGCTGGCGCAGGCCGATCGCCATTTCAAAGTCTATTACGATCTTCCGTCGACGCCGGGTCTTGAGGTGGCGTTGCGCGACCGTCTTGAAGCGCAGTACGCCAGCTATCACGACGGCCTGGCCGGAATGCTGGAGCGCCTGAAGGCGCGCGATCTGCAGGGCATGTTCCGCTTCAATATCGAACAGACCCAGAACACGATGCAGGCGGCCTATGGCGAATGGCGCGCGAGGCAGACCACGCTCGCCGCCCAGGGCGCAGAGCAGAACCAGCGCGCCTTTACCCAGATGATGTGGCTGCTGGCGGCGGTAGCACTGCTGGTGATCGGCGTGGTCGTCGCCTGCTGGTTCGGCCTGCGTCACGTGCTGATCCAGCCGCTGCGCCAGCTGCTGATCCATATCCGTACCATTGCGGCGGGCGATCTCACCCAGCCAATTGCGGTGGAAGGGCGCAACGAGATGAGCCAGCTGGCGAACGGCCTGCAGGAGATGCAGCAGGCGCTGGTCAGCACCGTCAGCAACGTGCGCGACGGCTCCGACGCCATTCTGAGCGGCGCCAGCGAAATCGCGGCGGGCAACAACGATCTCTCCGCTCGCACCGAACAGCAGGCGGCGTCTCTGGAGCAGACCGCCGCCAGCATGGAGCAGCTTACCGCCACCGTGAAACAGAACGCCGAGAACGCGCGCCAGGCGTCCCAGCTGGCGCTGAGCGCCTCGGAAACCGCGCGCAAAGGCGGCAACGTGGTGGACGGCGTGGTGAAAACCATGAGCGACATCGCCGGCAGCTCGAAGAAGATCGCCGATATCACCGGCGTTATCGACGGCATCGCCTTCCAGACCAATATCCTGGCGCTGAACGCAGCGGTGGAAGCGGCGCGCGCGGGCGAGCAGGGCCGCGGCTTCGCCGTGGTGGCGGGCGAAGTGCGCAGCCTGGCGCAGCGCAGCGCCCAGGCGGCGAAAGAGATTAAATCGCTGATCGAAGACTCGGTGAACCGCGTCAATGCCGGCTCGCAGCTGGTGGGCACCGCAGGCGACACCATGAGCGAAATCGTCGGCGCGGTGACGCGCGTCACCGACATCATGGGTGAAATCGCCTCGGCGTCGGACGAGCAGAGCCGCGGCATCGACCAGGTCGGTCAGGCGGTGACGGAGATGGATCGCGTCACGCAGCAGAACGCCTCGCTGGTAGAGGAGTCTGCCTCGGCGGCTGCCTCGCTGGAAGATCAGGCGAGCCGCCTCAGCCAGTCGGTGGCGGTGTTTAACATTCCACGCGCTGCGCAGACGGTTCGCGCGGCGTCGCGCGCGGTGCCGGCTGCGCCGGTACGCAAGGCGCTGACCGCGCCAGCGAGCGGCGATAACTGGGAAACCTTTTAACCCGCAACGCACTGCCCGCAGGGAAGCGGGCCTCTTCGATCCCGCCTGTTGCCGCGCCCATTTTCATTTTCACTCCAGCTGGTCCAACCCCGCGCCTCCTGCATAAAGATCCCCTCGCTGAGGCCGATAACTGGTGAGATCCGCCAACCAATGAGGTGTTTATGTTTAATCGAGTACGCGTTATCTCCGGGCTGCTGGGTGTGCTGGCGCTGTTTGTTCTGCTCCAGCTGGTTTCCGGAAGCGCTTTTTTCAATACGGTAAAAGCTGACAAAGAGAATTTTGCTTATAACCAGCGTCTCGCGACGCTACAGCAGGCGATGGGCACCTCATGGGTTTCCCTGGTACAGGCGCGCAACACCCTGAACCGGGCTGGCATCCGCTACCTGCTGGACAGCCAGCAGGCCGGCTCCGGCGCGACGGTGCAGGATCTGGTGGCGCTGGCCAACCAGGAGCTGAAGGTCGCCGATCAGGGCTTCGCCGACTTTAACGCCAACCTGTCGGAAAAGGGGAAAACCGCCGAGAACGTGCTGACGCTGCAGGCGAACTATAAAGCCTACCGCGACGCGCTGACCGAGCTGACCGGCTTCCTTGCCGCCGGTAACTTCAAGGGCTTTGTCGACCAGCCGACTCAGGGTTTTCAGGATAAGTTTGAAAACGATTACAACGCCTGGCAGAGCCATAACCAGCTGCTGGCGAAGCAGGGCATCGACGCCAATAACGCCGCTTACAACCACGCCATTCTCATGGCGATCGGCCTGGTGATCGCCTCGCTGCTGATCAGCCTGCTGGTCTGGACGGTCATGCGCAGCGCGCTGATCGGTCCGCTGAAGCTGAGCATCGAGCATATCCGCCATATCGCACGCGGCGACCTGACGCAGCCGATTGCCTATAGCGTACGCAACGAGCTGGGCGACCTGCTTGAGGCCCTGCAGGAGATGCAGCAGGAGCTGGCGCGCACCGTTTCCACCGTGCGCGACGGCGCGGACGCAATCTACACCGGCGCCAGCGAAATCGCCATCGGCAATAACGATCTCTCGTCCCGCACCGAAGAGCAGGCAGCGTCGCTGGAGCAGACCGCCGCCAGCATGGAGCAGCTTACCGCCACGGTGAAACAGAACGCCGAGAACGCCCGTCAGGCGTCGCAGCTGGCGCTGAGCGCCTCGGAAACCGCGCAGAAGGGCGGCAGCGTGGTGGACGGGGTGGTGAAAACCATGAGCGACATCGCCGGCAGCTCGAAGAAAATCGCCGATATCACCAGCGTTATCGACGGCATCGCCTTCCAGACCAACATTCTGGCGCTGAACGCGGCGGTGGAAGCGGCGCGCGCGGGCGAGCAGGGCCGCGGATTCGCCGTGGTAGCGGGCGAAGTGCGCAGCCTGGCGCAGCGCAGCGCGCAGGCGGCGAAAGAGATTAAAGCGCTGATCGAGGACTCCGTGGCGCGCGTCGATACCGGCTCGGTGCTGGTAGAGAGCGCAGGCGAGACCATGCATGACATCGTCAGCGCGGTCACGCGCGTCACCGACATCATGGGCGAGATCGCCTCGGCGTCGGACGAGCAGAGCCGCGGCATCGATCAGGTCGGCCTCGCAGTGACGGAGATGGATCGCGTTACTCAGCAGAACGCCGCGCTGGTGGAAGAGTCCGCTTCGGCGGCCGCCTCGCTGGAAGATCAGGCCAGCCGACTGAAACAGGCGGTTTCTGTGTTCAATATTGGTAAAGAATTTGTCGCCCAGGCCGTTAACAGAACTACGGCGTCGAAAAGTTTACGACTGGACGCGCCGGCTGCGGCCTCCCGCGCGCCGGCTGTTCGCAGCGACGACAACTGGGAAACCTTTTAATCGCCTGGATGGTCGGGCCGGCGGCAACGCCGCCCGACATAGCAGCAGAATTTAATGAATTAAGTACAGTGCCAGGTGACCTGAAATGAAGAAATCGACGTTACTGGATCAAACCGAAGCGACCACGCTGCTCTCGCAGATGGTGCAGCGTCTGCCGCTTTCGGATACACACTTTCGTCGTATCAGCCAGCTGATCTATCAGCGCGCTGGCATTGTGCTGGCCGACCACAAGCGCGAGATGGTTTACAACCGCCTGGTGCGTCGTCTGCGCACGCTGAACATCGATGACTTCGGCCGCTATCTGGCGCTGCTGGAGAACGACGTCAACAGCGCAGAGTGGCAGGCCTTTATCAACGCGTTGACCACCAACCTGACGGCGTTTTTCCGCGAGGCGCACCACTTCCCCATTCTGGCGGAACACGCGCGCAAGCGCGCGGGCAGCTTCAACGTCTGGTGCGCCGCTGCCTCGACCGGCGAAGAGCCTTACTCGATCGCCATGACGCTGGCGGAAACGCTCGGCGCCGGTCCGGGTAAGTTCCAGGTGCACGCCAGCGATATCGATACCCAGGTGCTGGAGAAGGCGATTTCCGGCGTCTATCGCCAGGAAGAGCTGCGCACGCTGTCGCAGCAGCAGATGCAGCGCTTTTTCCTGCGCGGCACCGGCCCGCATGACGGCATGGTACGGGTGCGTCCGGAACTGGCGAACAGCGTCAACTTCGCCCAGCTTAACCTGCTGGCGAACGAGTGGGCGCTGCCGGGGCCCTTCGATGCGATCTTCTGCCGCAACGTAATGATCTATTTCGATAAAGAGACGCAGGAAAAGATCCTGCGCCGTTTTGTTCCCCTGCTGAAGCCGGGCGGACTGCTGTTTGCCGGTCATTCAGAGAACTTTAGTCAGATCAGCAAAGAGTTCTGGCTGCGTGGACAAACCGTCTATGGACTGACGAAGGAAAGATGATGAGCAAAATCACCGTAATGTGCGTGGACGACTCCGCGCTGATGCGCCAGTTGATGACCGAAATCATCAACAGTCATCCCGATATGGAGATGGTGGCGACAGCGCCCGATCCGCTGGTCGCCCGCGATTTAATCAAGCAGTACAACCCGCAGGTGCTGACGCTGGACGTGGAGATGCCGCGCATGGACGGCCTCGACTTTCTCGAGAAGCTGATGCGTCTGCGTCCGATGCCGGTGGTGATGGTGTCGTCGCTGACCGGCAAAGGCTCGGAGATCACCCTGCGCGCGCTAGAGCTCGGGGCGGTGGATTTCGTCACCAAGCCGCAGCTCGGCATCCGCGAAGGGATGCTGGCCTACAGCCAGATGATCGCCGACAAGATCCGCGCGGCGGCGCGCGCGCAGCTGCACGCCCGTCCGATGATGCCGGCGCCGGTGACCCTAAAGGCTGGGCCGCTGCTGAGCAGCGAAAAGCTGATCGCCATCGGCTCTTCCACTGGCGGCACCGAAGCGATTCGCCACGTGCTGCAGCCGCTGCCGCCGTCCAGTCCGGCGCTGATGATCACCCAGCATATGCCGCCGGGCTTTACCAAATCCTTCGCCGATCGCCTGAACAAGCTCTGTCAGATCACGGTGAAAGAGGCGGAGGACGGCGAGCGCATCCTGCCTGGGCACGCCTACATCGCCCCTGGCGCGATGCATATGGAGCTGGCGCGCAGCGGCGCCAACTATGTAGTGAAACTGAATGAAGGGCCGCCGGTGAACCGCCACAAACCCTCTGTGGACGTGCTGTTCAAATCGGTGGCCATCAACGCCGGACGTAACGCGGTGGGCGTCATCCTCACCGGCATGGGCAACGACGGCGCGGCGGGCATGCTGGAAATGCATCGCGCCGGCGCCTGGACCATCGCGCAGAGCGAAGCCTCCTGCGTGGTCTTTGGAATGCCGCGAGAAGCCATCGCCAGCGGCGGTGTGAGCGAAGTCGTGGATTTAGGCAACATCAGCCAGCATATGCTGGCAAAAATTAGCGCCGGACAGGCACTGCGTATTTAACAGGCCCGTCCTGCCGGGCGAGATAACACAGGAGTAATTATGGCTGATAAAAACATGCGCTTTTTGGTGGTGGACGACTTCAACACGATGCGTCGTATTGTGCGTAACCTGCTGAAAGAGCTGGGTTTCAATAACGTCGAAGAAGCGGAAGATGGCGTAGACGCTCTCGGCAAGCTGAAAGCGGGCGGTTTCGACTTCGTGATCTCCGACTGGAACATGCCGAACATGGATGGCCTGCAGCTGCTGCAGACCATTCGCGCCGATGCCGCGCTGGGCAAGCTGCCGGTGCTGATGGTGACCGCGGAAGCGAAGAAAGAGAACATTATCGCCGCCGCACAGGCTGGCGCCAGCGGCTACGTGGTGAAGCCTTTCACCGCTGCCACGCTGGAAGAGAAGTTAGGCAAGATCTTCGAAAAACTGGGCATGTAAGGAGATGTGATGAGCGACCTTCCGAAACCAACTGAGGATGCCTCGGCACACGACATCATTGCTCGCATCGGCTCTCTGACGCGCATGCTGCGCGACAGTCTGCGCGAGCTGGGGCTGGATAAAGCCATCGCCGATGCGGCTGAAGCCATTCCCGATGCCCGCGATCGTCTGGATTATGTGGTGCAGATGACGGCGCAGGCCGCCGACCGTGCGCTGAACTGCGTCGAAGCGGCGCAACCGCATCAGGATAAAATGGAAGCCGGGGCAACCCAGCTGAAAGGGCGTTGGGACCAATGGTTTGAAAACCCGATTGAACTGGCCGATGCGCGGGAGTTGGTGACGGATACGCGCGCATTCCTCAGCGAAGTGCCAGATCATACCGCCTTTACCAACAAGCAGCTGCTTGAAATCATGATGGCGCAGGATTTCCAGGACCTGACCGGTCAGGTTATCAAGCGCATGATGGATGTGATCCAGGAGATTGAGCGCCAGCTGTTGATGGTGCTGCTGGAGAACATGCCGGAAGTCAGCGCCGAGAAGCGTCAGGAGGGCACCAGCCTGCTGAACGGTCCGCAGATCCACGCCGATGCACCGGGCGTGGTGGCGAACCAGGATCAGGTTGACGACCTGCTGGATAGCTTAGGGTTTTAACCCTGCGTCGTCAGCCTACAGGCTGGCGACGGCTTGCCATAAGCGGGACCGCCTTCCAGGCGGTCCCGTTCCTCATTCCCAAACTCATCCGCCAAAGAACGCCTCTTTTCCCCGTTTTATCTTCGCTTTAACCAAAGCCAAATTTGGCATTCTATGCTCAGAATTCCTACCCACAGAGGTTTGTCGTGGCTGAAGAGAGCGACGAGGACAAAACAGAATCGCCCACACCCCACCGACTTGAAAAAGCGCGTGAAGAGGGGCAGATTCCGCGTTCGCGCGAGCTGACGTCGGTGCTGATGCTGCTGGCGGGACTGATGATCCTCTGGCTGGGCGGCACGCTGATGGCGCGCCAGCTGGCGGCGATGGTCGCCTCCGGGCTGCGTTTCGACCACAGCATGGTGAACGACAGCAAGCTGATTATCGGCCATATCAGCAGCCTGATCGGCCAGGCGGTGATGGCGCTGCTGCCGCTAATGGGCGGGCTGGTGCTGGTGGCGATCGCCGCGCCGATGCTGCTGGGCGGCATCGTCATCAGCGGCAAATCGATCAAGCTGGACTTTAAAAAGCTCAATCCGCTGCCCGGCTTCGGCCGCATGTTCGCCGCGCAGGCCTGGACCGAGCTCTTCAAGGGCATCCTGAAGGCGATTCTGGTGGGCAGCGTCGGCGGCTGGTACATCTGGTCGCACTGGCCAGAGATGCTGCGGCTGATCAGCCAGTCTCCCACCAATGCGCTGATGCACGGGCTGGGGATGATCGCCGCCTGCTGCGCGCTGGTGATCCTCGGCCTGATCCCGATGGTGGGCTACGACGTTTTCTGGCAGCTCTACAGCTACTACAAAAAGCTGCGCATGTCGCGCCAGGAGATCCGTGACGAATTCAAACAGCAGGAAGGTGACCCGCACGTCAAAGGACGCATTCGGCAGGCGATGCGCGCCGCCGCGCGCCGCCGCATGATGGCCGATGTGCCGAAGGCGGACGTGATCGTGACCAACCCGACGCACTACTCGGTGGCGCTGCAGTACAACGAGAACAAGATGAGCGCGCCGAAAGTGGTGGCGAAAGGGGCGGGCGAGGTAGCGTTGAAGATCCGCGAAATCGCCGCAGAGCATCGCATTCCGCTGCTGGAGGCGCCGCCGCTGGCGCGCGCCCTCTACCAGCATACTGAAATCGGCCAGCAGATCCCCGGCGCGCTTTACGCGGCGGTGGCGGAAGTGCTGGCCTGGGTCTGGCAGCTGCGTCGCTGGAGGCGCGAAGGCGGCCTGATACCGAACAAACCGAAAAACCTGCCGGTCCCGGCAGAGATGGACTTTGCAGGAGAGAAGCGAAACGATGGCTAACCTGGCCGCAAAACTGCGTTTACCGAACAATCTGAAAGATACACAGTGGCAGGTGCTTGCCGGTCCCGTGTTGATCATGATGATCCTGTCGATGATGGTGCTGCCGTTGCCCGCCTTCATCCTCGATCTGCTGTTCACCTTTAATATCGCGCTCTCGATTATGGTGCTGCTGGTGGCGATGTTCACCCAGCGCACGCTGGAGTTCGCCGCCTTCCCGACCATTCTGCTCTTCTCGACGCTGCTGCGCCTGGCGCTGAACGTCGCCTCGACGCGTATCATTTTAATGGAAGGCCACACCGGCGCGGGCGCGGCGGGACGGGTGGTCGAGGCGTTCGGCCACTTCCTCGTCGGCGGCAACTTCGCCATCGGCATCGTGGTGTTCGTTATCCTGGTGGTGATCAACTTCATGGTTATCACCAAAGGCGCAGGGCGTATCGCGGAAGTGGGCGCGCGCTTCGTGCTTGACGGCATGCCGGGCAAACAGATGGCGATCGACGCCGACCTGAACGCCGGCCTGATCGGCGAACAGGAGGCGAAAACGCGCCGTAGCGAAGTGACGCAGGAAGCGGACTTCTACGGTTCGATGGACGGCGCCAGTAAGTTCGTGCGCGGCGACGCCATCGCCGGCATTCTCATTATGGTGATTAACGTGATCGGCGGGCTGCTGGTCGGCGTGGTGCAGCACGGCATGGACATTGGCCACGCCGCCGAGACCTATACGCTGCTGACCATTGGCGACGGCCTGGTGGCGCAGATCCCGGCGCTGGTGATCTCAACCGCGGCGGGCGTGATCGTCACCCGCGTCGGCACCGATCAGGATGTCGGCGAGCAGATGGTGGGGCAGCTGTTCAATAACCCGCGCGTCATGCTGCTCAGCGCCGGCGTGCTTGGCCTGCTTGGCATGGTGCCCGGCATGCCGAACTTCGTGTTTCTGCTGTTTACCGGCGCGCTGCTCGGCCTGGCCTGGTGGATGCGCGGCCGCGAGATGGAGGCGAAGAAGAATCCGGAAGCCGCCAGCAGCGTGGTGATGAAAGCGTCCGACACGCCAGCCAATACCGAAGCCTCCTGGACCGACGTGCAGCTGGAGGACACGCTGGGCATGGAGGTCGGCTATCGCCTGATCCCGATGGTGGACAGCACCCAGAACGGCGAGCTGCTGGGCCGTATCCGCAGCATCCGTAAAAAGGTGGCGCAGGATGTCGGCTTTCTGCCGCCGGTGGTGCATATCCGCGACAACATGGAGCTGCCGCCGGCGCGCTACCGCATTCTGATGAAAGGGGTCGAGATCGGCAGCGGCGATGCCTATCCTGGCCGCTGGATGGCGATCAACCCAGGCACGGCGGCGGGCACGCTGCCGGGCGAGGCGACGGTCGATCCGGCGTTCGGCCTGGCGGCCATCTGGATCGATAGCGCGCTGAAAGAGCAGGCGCAGATTCAGGGCTTTACCGTGGTTGAGGCGAGCACCGTGGTGGCGACGCATCTTAACCACCTGATTGGGCAGTACGCCAGCGAGCTGTTTGGTCGTCAGGAGGCGCAGCAGTTGCTCGATCGCGTCAGCCAGGAGATGCCGAAGCTGACGGAAGATCTGGTGCCAGGCGTTATCACCCTGACGACGCTGCACAAGGTGCTGCAAAACCTGCTGATCGAGCGCGTCTCGATTCGCGATATGCGCACCATTATCGAAACGCTGGCGGAACACGCGCCGGTGCAGAACGATCCGCAAGAGTTGACCAGCGTGGTCCGCGTAGCGCTGGGCCGCGCCATTACCCAGCAGTGGTTCCCGGGCAATGACGAAGTGCAGGTGATCGGCCTCGATACTACGCTGGAGCGTCTGCTGCTGCAGGCGCTGCAGGGCGGAGGCGGGCTGGAGCCGGGCCTGGCCGACCGACTGCTGGAGCAGGCGCAGGCCGCGCTCCAGCGTCAGGAGATGCTGGGCGCGCCGCCGGTGCTGCTGGTCAATCATCCGCTGCGCGCGCTGCTGGCGCGTTTCCTGCGCCGCAATCTGCCGCAGCTGGTGGTACTCTCTAATATGGAGCTGACCGACAATCGCCATATCCGTATGACCGCCACCATCGGAGGCAAATAATGCGTTACGGGCTGTGGGGACTGGCGCTGCTGTCGCTGACGGCGCTGCCGCTTTACGCCGCGTCGGGCGCGTGGCACGCCAGCGTTAGCGGTCCGCCGCTGAGCAACCGCGGCGCCTGGGTGAAGTCAAAGCCGCTGCGTGCGCCGCCGGGCGTTTCCGGCACGGTGAATCTGATTAACTGGCGCTATCAGCTTACTGGCGCGGCGCCGTCGGGATTGCAGGTGAAGCTCTGCGGCGCGCAGCGCTGCGCCTCGCTGGAGGGCGGCAGCGGCGCGACGCGCGAACTGGCCTCGCTGGATGCCAGCGAAACGCTCTATATGGTGTTCGGCGTGGCGGGCAGGGGCGCATTGCCGCCGGGTTTGCAGGTGCTGAGCAGCGAAGTGATGGTGAATTACCAGAATTAAAAAACCCCGCCGCGGCGGGGTTTTTTGTGGCTAAGGTGCAAACGCGGATAGCGTGGTCCGATCGCAAAGTCGCTCAAGGCATCCCTGCGCGCTCGGCCCGCGACATCCATGTCGCGGGACGCTTTGCTCTTCGGTCCACGCTATCCACTCGTCAAGTCCGCTAGCCGTTTATTACATACGCTCGACGGTTTTGATGCCGAGGGTATCCAGACCCTGCTTGAGCGTCTTCGCCGTCAGCGCAGCCAGCTGCAGGCGGCTCTGCCGCGTCGCCTCGTCCTCTGCGCTGAGGATCGGGCAGTGCTCGTAGAAGCCGGAGAACAGACCCGCCAGATCGTAAAGATAGGCGCACATCACGTGCGGCGTGCCGTCGCGCGCCACCTGGGTAATGGTTTCTTCGAACTGCAGCAGGCGCGTCGCCAGCTGCGCTTCGCGATCCTCAGTAATCGCCAGCGGCGCGTCGATGCTGTCGACGTCGACGCCCGCTTTACGAAACACAGAGAGCACGCGGGTGTATGCGTACTGCATATAGGGCGCTGTATTGCCCTCGAACGCCAGCATATTGTCCCAGTCGAAAATGTAATCGGTGGTGCGGCTCTTCGACAGATCGGCATACTTCACCGCGCCGATGCCGACCACTTCCGCCAGCTGCTGCAGCTCCGCTTCGCTCATCTCCGGGTTCTTCTCGCGCACCAGCGCCAGCGCGCGATCGTGCGCCTCTTCCAGCAGATCGGCGAGCTTAATGGTGCCGCCGCTGCGGGTTTTGAACGGACGGCCGTCTTTGCCCAGCATCATGCCGAAGGCGTGATGCTCCAGCGGAACGGATTCCGGCACGTAGCCCGCTTTGCGCACGATAGTCCACGCCTGCTGCAGATGCTGATGCTGGCGTGAATCGATGTAGTAGAGCACGCGATCGGCCTTCAGCGTCTCATAACGATATTTGGCGCAGGCGATATCAGTGGTGGTGTAAAGGTAGCCGCCATCTTTCTTCTGGATGATGACCCCCATCGGTTCGCCTTCTTTATTTTTGAACTCGTCGAGGAACACCACGGTCGCGCCTTCGCTGGTCACCGCCAGCCCTTTGGCGCGCAGATCGTCGACAATGCCCGGCAGCATGTCGTTATAGAGGCTTTCTCCCATCACATCTTTGCGCGTCAGGGTCACGTTAAGGCGGTCGTAAATCAGCTGATTCTGGCCCATAGTGATATCGACCAGCTTCTTCCACATGGTGCGGCAATATTCGTCGCCGCCCTGCAGCTTAACCACATAGGCGCGCGCACGCTCGGCGAAGGCTTCGTCTTCGTCGTAGGTGCGTTTCGCTTCGCGATAGAAGGCTTCGAGGTCGGCGAGCGCGATCTCTTCATGATGCTCGTTCTGTTGCTTTTCAAGATAGGCGATCAGCATGCCGAACTGCGTGCCCCAGTCGCCCACATGGTTAGCGCGGATCACATTGTGGCCCAGAAACGACAGGGTGCGCACCGCGGCATCGCCGATAATGGTGGAGCGGACGTGGCCGACATGCATCTCTTTCGCCACGTTCGGCGCGGAGTAGTCGACGACGATGGTTTGCGGCTCAACGGCTGCGACGCCCAGGCGCGGCTGCGTCAGCGCCTGCTTCGCCTGTGCGGCCAGCCAGTCGCGATCGAGAAAAATATTGATGAAGCCTGGCCCGGCGATCTCTACCCTGCTGGCGATGCCTTTCAGGTCAAGATGCGTCATCACGCTTTCAGCCAGCTGTCGCGGCGCCTGACCCAGCTTTTTCGCGACGGCCATAATGCCGTTCGCCTGATAATCCCCAAACTGAACCTTGGCGGACTGGCGAACCTGGGGTTCACAGTCGGCCGGCGCACCGGCTAAAATCATCGCCTGACTGACTTTTTCGGAAAGAAGAGCCTGAATATTCACCGCATTACCTTCATGTGCTAAAAGGCTCGTCTGCCGAGCAGAGAGCCGTTGTCCTCACTCTGCCGACGCGCCCTGAGGCCGCGCAGAATGGAAAAAAGAAGAGGGGAAGTATACGTGAAATGTCACGTTGCGTCAGCAGCCGCCGCGCAAGAGAGCGTGCGGGGAAACGGCGTCAGGCCGGTTTCCCGAAACAGAGAGATTAGCGACGGCGAAGAGGGCGACGAGGATTTTTGACGCTTTTGTCTTCACGCACCTTCCAGTGGCGGGAAATTGCAAATCCCATCAGTGCGATCAGGACTGCGACAACAATGAGCATGAACATAGAGCCATTCCTTGTAGTTGTGTTAGGTCAAATTTATAAGAAAGGCGGTTTGGCTGCAATTGTTTGGCTGGCAAATAAGAGTTATCTTATTGTATAAATGAATATCATATTTTTCATGAAGTTAACTAACTTTCATCCAGCAACTGCTGGACCTGAAGAGGGGATAAATCCGAATTAAAAGGGTAATTTACGTGGTTTTCCGGCAAAATTACGACCAAATCGGATGATTCCTAACATTTTATCGCGCCTGAAGCAGTGCTGGCGGGACTTTCCATTTATTAAAAAGCTTAAACTAACTGAGATGTTTTATGACTTCTTCCCCGATATTTCCCTCTGAATTACAGGACTTAGAGAGCGATCTGACGCGCTTCAGCGCGTCGCTGCAACAATTCGCCGATCGCCTCGGATTAAACTTAGCGGCGCTTGAGGCCGACCATATCGCGGTGCGCTGTCATCAGAACAGCACGGCGGAGCGCTGGAAGCAGGGACTATTGAAGATCGGGATGCAATTCTCTGAAGCGATCATCAACGGGCGTCCCATCTGCCTGTTTAAGCTGCATCAGCCTCTGCAACTAAACGGCTGGGCGCTGGACGTTATTGAACTTCCCTGGCCAGGAGAGAAGCGTTATCGCCATGAGGGCTTTGAGCATGTAGAAATCGTGCTGCGCGGCGATCATCAGACGCTGGGCATGCGCGCCATGGCGCTGCTCAGCGACGACGCGCTGGCGCAGCCGGGCATTTCGTTCAAAACCAGCTCGCCACAGAGCGAAAACGAGCGGCTGCCCAATCCGACGCTGGCCGTGACCGACGGGCAGACCACGATAAAATTTCATCCGTGGCGACTGGAGGAGATCGTCGCCAGCGAGGCGAGCTAAGCGCGCGCGCCGACGGCAGCGCGCAGCCGGTCAAGCGCCTCTTCCAGCGTGGCGTGGGTGCAGCCGAAATTAAAGCGCACAAAGCGATCGTCGCCGAAATCGCGTCCGGGCGAAAAGCCTAATCCCCGGTTTTCAAAATAGAGCGCCGGGCTGGCGACATCCAGCCCGCTGCAGTCTATCCAGCCCAGGTTGGTCGCTTCCGGGCTGGCCATCGACAGGCCCGGCAGCGCGTTAACGGCGGCGTGCAGACGATCGCGGCTGACGCGCAGATAGGCGAGCAGCGCCTCCAGCCACGCGTCGCCGCCGCGCCAGGCCGCTTCGGCGGCGACCAGCGCCAGAATATCGACCTCGGGCACGATACCGTAGCGCGCCTGCTTAAAGCGCGCCCGCAGTTCCGCGTTGGGAATAATCGCCAGCGACGCGCCGAGTCCGGCGATGTTGAAGGTTTTGGACGGCGAAATCAGGGTGACGCTGCGCTGGGCGGCATCTTCGCTCAGGCTGGCAAAGGGAATATGCCGGACGCCAGGCTCAAGCAGCAGATCGCAGTGGATCTCGTCGGAACAGACGATCAAATCGTGCTGGCGGGCAAAGGCCAGCTGCGCTTCCAGCTCGTTGCGGCGATAGACGGTGCCGCCGGGATTTTGCGGGTTGCAGAGCATCAACAGCTTCTCTTTGCCGCTAAGCAGGGCAGCGGCCTCACTGAGGTCGACGACCCAGCGTCCCGACTGGAGCCTCAGCGGCAGGGCGATCTGCTCGCGCGCCGCCAGCTTCGCCGCGCCGCGAAAAGGGGGATAGATGGGTGAAGGAGAGATTGAGCGCTCGTCAGGCGCGGTAAGCGCGCGCACCGTCAAATTAAGTCCGCTCACCACGCCGGGCAGCACGACAATCCACTCCGGCTCTACTTTCCACTGGTAGCGCTGCTCGAAGCGCGCGATGGCGGCGTCGATCAATCCTGTCGGGCGGTCGCCGTAACCAAAAACGCCATGCCCGGCGCGGGTTTTTATCGCGTCGATAACGCAATCAGGCGAGCGAAAATCGGTGTCCGCGACCCATAAAGGAAGGACGTCTCGGTCACTATATTTGTTCCATTTGAGGCTATCGGTGTGACGACGGTCTATCCGTTGGTCAAAATTGAATGCCATGCGCTGGTTTCCACGTAAACTCATTGGGTAGTCAGACTAACTTATCGCCCTGTGTCGAGCCAGACGTCATGTAAAGGAGGAAGAGATGACCACACTGGAAATTTGCTGCTACGGCGTGGATTGCGCCATGACGGCGCAGCAGGCCGGCGCCGACCGCGTTGAGCTGTGCGCCGGACCGCGCGAAGGCGGCCTGACCCCGTCGTCCGGCTCGCTGGAAGCAGCACGCCGTGAAATATCGATTCCGGTTCATCCTATCGTCCGACCGCGCGGCGGCGACTTCTGCTACACCGCGCGCGAATTCGAGATTATGAAGTCCGACGTGGCGAAAATTCGCGAAATGGGTTTTCCCGGCCTGGTGATCGGCATGCTGGATGAGGAGGCGCATATCGACCGTTCGCGTATGCGGCAAATTATGGCGCTGTGCGACGGCATGCAGGTGACCTTTCATCGCGCCTTCGATCTCTGCCACAGCCCCAATCGCGCGCTGGATGAGTTAACCGCGCTAGGCGTGGCGCGCATCCTGACATCCGGCCAGCAGCAGAGCGCGGAAAATGGAATTGCATTATTAAGGGAACTTAATGAACAGAGCGAAGGTCCAATCATTATGGCTGGTGCTGGCGTACGCCTGAGCAACCTGCAAAAGTTCCTGGACAGCGGACTTAGCGAGGTTCACAGCTCCGCCAGCCGCCTCGTGACCTCACCGATGCGTTATCGTAAAGCCGGTGTCTCCATGTGTTCCGAAGCCGAAATGGATGAGTTCAGCCGCTACTGCGTGGATAGCGATGTGGTGGAAGCCATGAAAAGCGTGATGCAGCTTAATACCGTCAGGGTAGCCTGAATCACCACAGATTTTGCCGCGCAGCACGCCTTATGACGTGATGTTTGCAAGTACCAAACCCCAGTTATCTTGCTGGGGTTCTTTTTATC
>Ga0157358_1000125_pt1 | contig 29708 bp, 17 predicted proteins | sample AttcapACBM2_FD_111484 | JGI IMG/M metagenome (GOLD analysis project Ga0157358, IMG submission 111484) | Fungus gardens microbial communities from leaf cutter ant in Botucatu, State of São Paulo, Brazil - Atta capiguara ACBM2 | ecosystem: Host-associated > Fungi > Mycelium > Unclassified ... | reverse complement strand
TTCCTTCCCATGTCACCTCCAACAGAGGCTCGGAGTTTGTGTCAAACTTCTTCCGATCTTTAGGCACTGCTCTCGACATGCGGCTTCACTTCACTTCAGGTTACCACCCCGAAGGTGATGGACAAACCGAATGCATGAATCAGACTCTTGAGCAATACCTCTGTGTATATTATAACTACCAGCAAGACAACTGGTCCGAACTCCTACCTCTCGCGGAGTTTGCCTACAATAATGCTCCAAGTGCTACTACCGGTGTTTCCCCATTCTTCACTAATAAGGGATATCATCCAAACATCACTGTTCACCCTGAATGTGATATTGCTTCCTCTAGAGCCCACGACTTCGCCATAGATCTCGATGAATTACAGAGTACTCTCAAGACTGAAATCTCCACAGCCCAACAGTGTTATCAGAAGTCCACTGATGCATGACGTTCTCCTGCTCCTGATTTCAAAGTAGGTGACAAAGTCTTTGTCAAAGCTCAGTTCTTCCAAACCACTCGGCCTTCAAAGAAACTCTCTGAAAAATATCTCAGACCCTACGAAATCATTGCCCAGCCTGGTACTCTATCGTTTACTCTCCGTCTTCCAGAGTCTATGTGCTCTGTTCACCTAATCTTCCATGTGTCCATGCTTGAACCCGTCACATCCAACACTTTCTCCAAGAGAATACAGCTGGCCCCTGCTCCAGTCATAATTGATGGGGAACCTGAATATGAAATTTCTCAGATAGTGGATTCTAAAATCGATCACCAATGGGCATGCAAACTCCTGTACAAGGTGATCTGGCTAGGGTATGAAAACACTGGAGATGAATTCAAATGGATCTCCGCATCCGAACTCACTCATGCCGCTGACTTGGTATCTGATTTCCACATCGCATATCCTGCCAAGCCTGGTCCTCTCCCATTGTCCTGAAAACACTGTTGCATTTGTCCCCTGCCTCCATGCATTCCCAACAGGGATTTTCCTTCATTAATTTCTTAGTATATTCTATCCGCTTATTTTCATTGACCCTCAGCTTCCACGCACTTTTCGGGGTTTCCTTCTCAAAACTTCAAACTTCTTTTCATTTTAATTCTTGTTTTTCTTACTCACACATTTAATTTACAGAAAACAAAAATTTTATTAAAAAATAAAGCAAGAAACCACTAATCTAACAGGAGGCGGACAATGGAGTCCCCTCCTCCTGACTTTCTCCAGGGCCATCCTTGGACCCCTCCTCTTTATCTCCATTCTCCTTCTTTCTGCTCTCTCCTTCCAAGCCCCATCTCCACTTTATCATGGCCCTAATCCTCTCCAATTGGGCTATATTCCTCTTCTGGCCCTCTACCAAGTCCTAGAGGGACTTCCCGACTCCTTGATACTCCTCCACGAGTTCCCAGAGTGCCTTTTTGATGGCACTTAGAACCCTGCCATAAGTGGGAATCATAGCTGGAGTGTTGGTGTTGGTGTGGGGTATACACTGCTGCTTGAGTGCGATGCACCCAGCACAGGCAAAGGAGCGACTATGAAGAAGAAAATTATTAAAAAAAAATAATAATAAGTATAAATTAAATTACTCACCTTGAGAGGTGCACCAGGCAATCCTGCCTGGTGCTCACACACCTCTCGTAGGGGTTAGAACCCCCTATCTTCACTGAGGCACCTCTGCGGTACTTCCCCGGTTGCTTTCCCCTAGCCTTCTTGGAGGGCCATTACACCTCCTCGTCTTTGGCGGCGACCTCCTTGTGTTTGGACCCCGTAACCTGGGATCCTTCAGCCCCCTCCAATAGGGCGGCCTCTTCCTCTAACACCTCATCTCGGAGCTGTTGGAGGTACTCCATCATCCTTCTTCTCCTCTCCTCTTCCTCCACAACTCTCTGCCTCTCAGCTTCCTCCTGGGCCTTCTCCTCCACTTCCCTTCTAGCCTTCTGAGCTGTGCACTCAGCCTGATGTAACTTTGCCACTGCTCCTCCTTGTGCCTCTGTTGCATCTCTTGCCACTGCTTTTCAAGGACCTCGGCGTCATTTTGTGAAATGTCAGAGGGGATGGGGGAAGACATAATGATACAGAAACAAGAGCAAAAAACTTCCTTTTCTGTTTATGTATTGTTGACCTAGATACCATCACGGGATTTTCAGATAAACCCAATAGAACTTTGAAGGCTCAGTCCTAAGGGGGGAATACTGTTATATGCAAGTCCACCTGTCTGGAAATAACGTCCCTGCGGTGAAACCACCTCCAAATCATACAAGCCCACCTTTCTTGCAACACGTCTTATGGCGGTGCTGCAACCATCTGGGTATTCTGTCTTCCACAGCGGAGATACTCCTATTCAACTCGGTCTTCCATGACGGAGTTACTCCTGTCAGTGTCTCAACACTGAAACCTCCACTCAGGGTAATAGAGGTTTTTTCACTGAAACCCCGAGCATCTCCTATACTTTCCATTTGTATATAAGACTAGTAGTTACACTGTAATTCACTAGTCTGATAATTGATGAAGATAATCTCTTATTGAACTCAATCTCTGGTGTTCAACAGCGACATACTATTCAGCACTCACTTCCATCTTGGACTTCTTCCCAACATCCAAAGTTGTGACCACATGGCAGACAGATGGTGCAGCACATAAGCTGAAGCCAAGGTTGTTCCACAAGTCCGCTCATCTCCGAGTCCATCCCTGCAGACTTCCACCCCAGTGTGAACTGCGCCTGACAATGGACTTTAATAAGTCCTCATACTTATAAAAACTTCACTAATCTCTCAAACTTTTGCCATCTGAATATAAACTACATTTAATATTTAGCAATAACAAACAGCCTGGCTACATTCCAGACAATGATAAATAATATCTTTCAGGACCTCATGGCAGAAGAGATTATGGTAGTGTACTTAGACAACATCCTGATCTTTACTCAAACATTGGAGAAGCATTATAGAGCAATATGTACAATTATAGAAGTTCTAGCTAAGTATAAGTTGTTTCTTTATTCTAAAAAATATGAGTTTGACAAGTAATGGGTTAAATACTTAAGTTCTATCATCTCAGAAGACCAAGTTGAAATAGACTCTATAAAGATAGCCAGAGTTCATGACTAACCTACTCTGCAAAATTACACCAAATTACAGCCCTTCCTTAGTTTCACTAATTTTTACCAGTAGTTTATCCATGAATTTTCTGCTATTGCACACACTTTTTTTGACCTCACAAGAAACAACAGTATGTAAATATGGAACACAGACTAACAGACAGCATTTGATATTCTGAAGATATCTATTACCTCAGCATCTATTCTAGTCTCATCTGATACCACTACTCTATTTCATATTGAAGCTGATAGTTTAGACTTTGTGACTAGTATAGTTCTCTTCTAGAAGTTAAAGGAGAATAGTAAGTGGTATCTAGTAGCATTCTTCAGCAAGTTCTTCTCTTCTATCAAGCACAACTACAAAATACATGACAAGAAAATGATAGCAATTATTTGGGCTCTAGAGGAATGGCAACACTTTCTAAAAGATATAACAAATCCCACAGAGATTTGAACAGATCATTAAAACCTAGAATACTTTATGACAGCCAAAAAAACTCAACCACAGATAAGCATGGTGGTCATTGTATTTAGCAAGATTTGATTTTGTTTTGCATCATTATTTTGATAAGTCTATGGAAAAGCCAGATGTGCTATCTTAAAGACTATACTATAGTGATAGCTCATGTGACAACAAGAATGTAATCTTGATCAAGCTGGAGTTTTTAGTAGTATATGTAATAAAAGAACTGGTATTTAAAGGAGAAAAAAAAGTCTTTCTGCTAGAGAGATTGAACTGGTCAGTAAGAATAGCTAGAAAGCTTCACTAGTTATTCTCCAAGTTAATATGAATGAACTACTTCTTTTTTAAGACAAGACCTATGTTCCCAATATCCTAGACTTGTGACATTGTAATCTCCCTCTATCACAATTCAAAGATTGCTAGGCACACAGAATATTACAAAATTTTAGAACTAGTGTCACAGAACTACTAATAGCTGTAGATGTCCAGATATATTGGCCAGTATATTAGTACTTATAACCTCTGTTTATAGACCAAGCTTATTTGATACTTGTCTTTAGGAAAACTACATCTACTGCTAGTACTAGACACAAGATGAAAAACTATTAGTGTTGATTTTATTAGAGAACTTCCAGAGTTTATAGAGTTTAATACAGTAATGATGGTGATAGACTCTATCTCAAAGAGAGTTTACTTCATTCTAACTCATATCATAGTTATGGCAGAGAATACTACAAGGTTCTTACACTATATTTGGAAACTTTATGGCCTTTCCACTTGTGTTGTTTTGGATAGAAGACTACAGTTTATAACACTCTTTACCAAGAAACTCTACCATCTACTTGAAGTTGAAATTACCTCATCTACAGCCTAGCATTTCTAGTCAGATAGACAAATAAAGTGAGTGAATTAAGAGCTGTTTGTAAACAGTACCTCTGTATATTCACTAATAAACAACAGAGTGATTGGCATAATCTTCTTCCAATAGTAGAACCTTAGCATAACAACTATATACACTCCTTTACACAGCAACTTCCATTCCTTCTCAACATAGGGCAACTGCTGCAAATGGAATTTAAGCTAGAGAATATCTCAAAGTTTACTGATTAAATGAGGTTTACATCAATGAACAAGATCCTACAAAATTTGATCAACACTGGAAAGATAGTAAGCTTCATTCATGACATTATAGTAGGAATAAAAGAAAAAGAGGGACATGATGAGGTAGTGGAGAAAGTAGTAAAGAGACTAGTAGAAATTAACTTATATGTAAAACCAGAAAAATATAAGTGAAAGAAGTATTGGACTGGCCAACTCCAGAAGGAGTTAAAGGTATACAGAAGTTTTTGGGACTAGCCATTTATTATCAGTGGTTCATTAAGGATTCTACAATGATAGTCAGACTATTACATGATTTAGTGAAAAAGAATCAGAAGTGAGATTGGATGGAGAAACAAGAGAAAGCATTGATAGAGTTGAAGAAGATATTTACAAAAGAACTGGTGTTAGCAATACCTGACTTAGACAAAAAAAATAAGGATTGAAGTTAATACATCAGATTATACAATAGAAGAGGTATTATCTATGGAATATGAAGATAGAAAATGGAGACCTATAGCTTATCTCTCAAAATCTCTCAATAAGACATAGAGAAACTATAGGGAAAGCAGATAAACTTAGTAGAAGACTGGACTAGAAAGTAGATATAGAAAAGAATAATGAGAATCAGACATTGATTAAAGAACAATAGACTCAAAATCTAGTTGAAGTAGTAATAAAAGGACCTGAAGTGGATATAATAGAAAAAATAAAAATAGCTAGAGAAAAAAATGAAAAAGTAGTTTGAGTAGTAAAAAAGATAAAGAAGGTAGGAATAAAAGTATTGAGAGGTGATGAATGGCAGATGAAAGGAGATTTCATATTCAAGGAGAGAAAATTTTATATACCAAAGAATAAGAAGTTGAGAATATAGATAATCCAGTTATACCACAATATACTAGCAGCTGAACATAGAAAAAAATGGTCAATGATGAAGTTGGTAACAAGAAACTATTTATGGTTAGAAGTGACAAAGTATGTGAATAGATGTAATATGTGCCAAAGGTTCAAGAACTGTACAGAAGTACTAGCAGAGAAGCTAATGGTAACTGAAGTACCAAAGAAACTATGGATGTACTTGATAGTTAACTTTATCACTAAGTTATCATTAGTAGCAAGAAAAGATTTAATACTGGTAGTATATAATCAGTTGTCAAAAATGGCACATTTTGTGGTAACAACTAAAGATACATTGGCAGAAGGACTAGTACAGTTGTTTAAAGATAACATGTAGAAGCTGCATGGATTATCTAAGAGTGTTATATCAAATAGAGAACCACAGTTTGTAATAAAGTTGATTAAGAAGTTGAATAAAATATTGGGAATTGAGACAAAGTTGTCAACATCTTTTCACCTACAAACAGATGGGCAGACTAAATGAATGAACCAGAATTTGGAACAATATCTTTGGTTCTTTATAGATTATAGACAGAAGGATTGGCTAGAATGGCTAGTAATAGCTAAGTTTGCAGTAAACAACAAGATATATTCAGCAAATAAAGTATTCCTGTTTATGGCAAATTATAGTAGAGAGTTAAGGATGGGAGCAGATATCAGAAGAAAGGAAAAAGTAGAAAGAATAAAGAAAGTTTAGAAAGAAGCTGAGATAATATTAAGAAAAGCAAAGAAGGAAATGAAATAGCAAGCAAATAGAAGAAGAATAAAAGAAAAATGATAAAGTTATGTTGAGCATGAAAGATCTAGTGTTCAAGAAATGACCAGCAAAGAAATTAGTGGACTGATATGTTAGTCTATATATTATTGATGAGATAGTCTCTACCAATGTAGTCAAATTACAATTGCTAATGTCAATAAGAATTTACCCAGTTGTGAACATTAGTTAAGTAGTAAGATATAAAGAGCAAGTAGAGAGGCAAAATGTAGAAGAAGTAAAACCAGTAGAAGTAGATAGAGTTGAAAAATTGGAGGTAGAAAAAATATTAAACAAAAGAAAAATAAGAGGAGTATGAAGTATCTGGTATAATGAAAGAGGTTTGTAGTAGAAAATGATACTTGGGAGAAAGAAAAAGATTTAGATAATATAAGAAAAGCTATAGCAAAGTTTGAGAGGAGAATAAGTACAGAAGTAAGATGGCAAGAGAAGTTGGATAGGACAGAGAAAAAGAATTTTAGGAGAGAGAAATTACTATAACAAAGATGTTGTATAGATAGAATAATAGAAAATTTAAGAAAGAAAATTTGAGAAAGTTGGAGAGGAATTAGTAGAAATAGAAGTCAGTTTCTCTAGAGGAGAAATTTTGAAGGGAGGGTAATGTCAGAGTTGAAGATGGTAAACTTTATTTATTTTCTTTTCTTTTCTCATTCTTTATTTTTAAACTTAAGAGTTAGGAGTTAGTATGATATCACACATGACTACTACAACTGTTATACATCAAGTCACATGGGTCATAATCACAAGTCATAATCACATGATTACATGACACATGAAAAGATTCTAGAAGAATAATATCATATCATATATCAATAACATATAATATACATGGCCTTTAGGATAGGCTAAAACTTATATAACATAGACTATTAGTCTAGCATATATAAGGTATATCAAGTTCTCTTATATAAACTCTATATAAGGTTCTTCTTCTAACTTAACACTAAGTTTTAAATTGTAATAATAGTCTATTACATAGTATAATGCTTACAATACAGGCTACTAGATAGAGTTATCCAATAAATCTAAGAATGATAATTAGTAAGGGAAAAAGAGACAGATAGGCATACAGCAATAGATCAAGAAATGTAGATAAAATTAAGTAATGGTGTTATCTAAGTATTTTCTTAGGATGAACTCTGGATATTTCCAAAATTTCCCTTACAAACACTACCAATATTTATTGCTAATTCATATACTTCTTTTCTTTCAAGTCTCAAGCCTTAATCCTACTACTAACTCTATTAGACCTCTATCAAGTATTATTCTTATAATAATCATGGTCTCCTCCCTTCTACTACTATCCAATCAGCTCTTGCCAATTCACAATATTCTAGATCTTTCCATCAAAGTTTCTGACTGCCTAGCACAATTATTCTATGGTTAGGTCAGTAATATTCTATCTGATATTCTATTTAATTAGTATGAGCTCTTTAGATATTTAAAATAGTTGTTACCTTTAAGAAATCTCATCCTGTTCTCTTAGAATTTGTTTAGAGGTAAGTAATGTATTGATGTCATAGTGTACTTGGACACTAACAATTTATTTTGATTTTATTTTATTTTATTTTTGGATGATGAAAAGGCATATAATCATGGTCACATAATGTAATGTCATAAGTCTAGAACATAGTAAAAGAAACTGGAACAATGATATCAGAGACATGTTTACCTTGTGGTAACAGTATAGTAGACTCATGTACTTTAGGATAGGACTATTTATAGCTAGCATGGACTATGACTCTTTCATATAAATAGTATAAGAATACATCAGAAACTCCTTGTCAAGTTCTCTTATGATCTCTATGAAATACTTTGTCTTTAAGTTTACTTAATAGTCTATTAGTTATCTCAACTAGTAATTACTATAACAATTGAGTATTTGTGAACAATAGATTTAGAATTTCTCTGGAGATTATAAATTGTATATACCTTATAGACTTTGTCTAGTTGTCCTAACAGCTCTCTTATATTAATTTAGGGATAGAGCTTAGTGTGATGTCACAGTAACAATCACATGATCATGTATTATAATAAAAGACAGTAGAAGCTTTTAGAATAATGATGTTATACAATGTACTTAACATATGTTAACCTTAAGGTTTACACATAATCTTTAGGGTAAGCTAGATGCAGTAGTAGTACAGACCAACTAGTATAGTATATAAGGTAGATATATTGTACTAAGAACTCCACTGGGTTCTCTTGTGATTAACTCAATCCAAAGTTTACTCTTTTTATTCTAACTCTAAGTCTTAAGATATAACAACACTCTATAGTCTTCAGTTTGGAAATCAACTAAGACAACTAAGCTCCAACTAAGAACTCTCTTTCTTGACCATCCAAAATTACAACTATATAACAGATAGTAGGCACAATACATAAGTTAAGGCCAAAATAGTCATCCAAGATTGTATTACTTAATCATAGATAAGCTTCCAAGCTTGATTTGTAAACCAGATACTTATCCAAATCTTATAAATTTCTATATCTGTATCCTGGATAAGTTTCTATACTTAATCTAATCCTCTCTATATATAACTGATTGTAGATATCCACTTAAAGTGAGTTCTGTTTGTTCTAACTCTACTCATCTTAACATTTCTCTTAACAGCATCTTGATAAGAGTACATTTCAATCTAACAGAATAATAAGACTCAAATAGTCAGGAATACTGATAGAAATATCTAGAATATTATCTGGAATTGATAAAGACTCATTTGATAGTAACTAGGAGTACTGGAGGATAATTGTATAAATAATGGTAGAAAATGGAATTTGCAGATATAGATGGGTAAGCAGATATAACAAACTCTGCAGGGTTGACAACAGATGACAGAGTTAGTAATATAGTGGCAATACCAAACTCTGTGGGCTTAACAATAGATAGTAGAGTTTATAGTCTCCTTACAAGACCTTATTTTATTTACTTAAGTTTCTTTAAAGATAGATTATACTTGATATGTTATATCTCTATAATATATTCAAGTTTTTTTGAAGTGCAAATTTTGCTTGACTTTACAGACTTTACTCAGTTACCCTAATGAATATTAGTCTAATATAATGAGAACTTTTCATCAATTTCCTCTTGTTAAACAAGACTAAACTACTAAGCTTACTAAATATACATCTCAGCTATTCTACTGGCTATTACTACAATAACATAAGTAGAATAGCATTGTGTAAAGGGCAAATAGGAGAGTAAAGAATGGTACCACCACTTCTAATAGAAATTGATAGTAGAGAAGAGTATAAAGTGGAGGAAATATTAAATTAAAAAATACTAGTAAGACAAACCAAGATACTTGGTTAGATGAAAAGATATTGTAAGTCTGGATGAACTTCACTTGACTTAAATACCAAGCAATGAATACTCAATGCTATAATACTTGATATAAGACATTATAAAACAAATGTGATTATTGAGATAATTATATAATATCTACCCAAAAATGTTACTAGACAAGAGAAGAAGAAATATTGTCTGGTAAAAAGGAATTATACTAAAAGACTGAAGCTATATATATTAAGTGGTAATCTTTAGTATTACAAACATATAGTAAAGATAGACATTCAAAAGGGATTATGAAGAACTTTAATAGAGGAGAATTACTAGAATAGTATATAACAAAGCTGTTATATAGATAGGATAATAGAAAATTTGAGAAAGAATATTTGAAAAATTAGAAAGAAATTAGAGATAATGAAAGAAGAAATCTATTTCTCTAGAAAAAAATCTTAAGAGAAATACTAAGTATTGTTATAAAATGACTAATATTTCTTTTTTTTGAATTCTTTTTCTATTTACTTATGGGATAAGTCACATGATTACTGTCACATAACATGTCATATAATATAATATCACTAGAATACATATAATTATGGTTATATAATATAGAAGATAGTAAAATATTCTAGTAGAACATTATATTATAGATTTTAGAGTAGAAGTAGAAGTATTCTATATAGATCAAGTATCAAATGTATAAGCAGTAGCCAAATCTAATAGAACTTCTTACTAAGTTTTCTTGTTAAACTACTACTATTGTCATGGTTAAAAAGTTACTATAAGATTAAGATAATATCAACAAATGTAGTAGAGTTGATATTGTCAAACTTGGTAAAATTCATTCAGTAGCAAATATAAGCAGAGTAGTATTGTATGAGAAGCAGATTGAAGGATAGAAGTTGAAACCACCACTTCTAGTAAAAATAAATAATAGAATATACAGTAGAAGCAGATATTTAGGAGAGATAAAAAAATCTTAAAAATTTGATAGAGTTGATGAAGAAATTTGAAAAGAACTATAAAGAAGTTTTATACTATGTTTAATTCCTGCTATAACTTGTATTATGTTGTGATAACTACTAATTAAGATGGTCAATAATGTACTAAGTAGTCTTATATAACAAGAGTCTTATGAAAATCACAAGAGAACTTGACAAGAAGTCTCCAATATATTGCTATCCTATTTATACTATTAGTATATGGCCCATGCTAATGATAAATAACCATACCCTAATGTCCATGCATTAGCCATAAGTACACCATATATATATTATAAGGTGAACATGCTATAAATATGCATCTTAACATTATTTCTTCTAGTCCTTTCCACAATTTTCTAGACCTATAACATTATGTTATGTCATGTGTCATGTGACCACAGTCATGTGCCTCTTCATCATCCAAGAAATAAAAGGAATTAAATTGAGAAAGATAGATATAAAAAAAGAAAATCAAAAAGTTTAAGCTTCATACTATACTAGTCAGTATCTCATGTAGTAGTAGAGGTTTCTCCATTGTTTTCTCACTATCTCCTTACTATTTCCTCAAGGACATCCTTGTTATACTTTACAAATTGATTATCCTCTTCTCTCTTACTTAAGCCTTTGCCTAAGTTGCAATCTAAGCTTGGCTTAGGATTGTAACATCTAGCTCATTCAAAATTAACTGTCTTCTCATATTACTTTCTTAATGTTTATTTCTCCTACTTTCACATGTTTAGTTCATTTCTAAGAATTCAACTAATAATTCTTAACTATCTTTGATCTTCTTCAAGTTTTCAATTATATTGGAGATCAATTTCATGGTAACAAATAATTCTTTCATGAGACAAGTAATATGTTTCCAAGATATAAATGAAAGTTAGTTTGAGAAATTGTGAATATTGTTTTTGTCTGGGAATTTTATTTTATTTAAAATCAATTGTTACAAACTTTATTTAGCTTGTATCTCCATAACCAGTAGACCGATTTTCACAAACTAAGTTGCACTTGAAAGCCCCAAATAAGAGCAATCTGCACATATGTGGGATGTACAAAAGTGACAATAAATAACTGAGATATCAGGCCATTAGTAACTTTAAAAGCTTTGTTGGCTAATATCTCATGAATAGCTAGATGAATTCACACAATTGAACTTGCATTGGAAAGTGCTCATTAAATAATTCCTGATGATATATGATATATCTCATAGCAATAAGTATTCATAGAAATACAAGCATATCAATATAGTGACATAATTAGTTATCTTCTAAAATTAGTCTGACATCTGCTAAGACAGATAACAGCCCCTATCAGATATGAGTTTTGATCATGTAATGGAAACAGCTTGTGTACAGACCATCACTATTTTATATAAATACTTCTGTATCTAAGAATTAAACCTTAGACTTAATAACATCAATCTTCATTATTTATCATTGATATCTGTATTGATCTTAATCATCATTATTATCATTATTGAACTTCTGAATCACACCTAAACCTCTGAGAGTGTACCCAAAGTTTAGATATCACAAATAAGTGAGTAGTTTATTTTATAAATAATATCAATGTTTTATTATACAGGGCATAGTAGTAGACCATGGTAACTACTTTATAGCTACTTAAATACAGACTAAAAGAGATTGAAAAGAAAAAGAAAAAGACTAGAAAAATTACATAACTGAGCATATTGATACTACTCTACTTTTATGGAGCTTCTATTGTTTTTTACAATGCCAATTCTTATTAAAATAGTTTTTCTAGAATGAACAAGAGTTGCTGTTTGCTTGGTGGTCCTCTTTGTAGTTAATACACTTGAAAGAGTAGATATATAGCTCTTCTTTCTTTCTTTTGAGCCTAGAAGAGTTGGTTTTCAGATTTTCTTTATAATACCACACTATCTTCCTATAATGTTCAATGTTATACAGTTCATTGCATTTGATATATTTAGACCCATGCAATTAGCATGCAAAAGTCAAGTAGCTCCATTTCCAATAGTTTCTATACTATAGTATGCTAGAGTTTATATTTGTGCTATAGATAGTAGCAATATACCAACCAACATTGAATTGCTGATTAATAATACTTTTGACTTTGGACCCATTCTGTGAGTCTCAGATGTCAACCCATACTACAGCCATGTCATATTTGGGAGATGTTTTCATAAATTGAGACCTTAATATTAGAACAATATCATTGAAAATATAGAATTCTTTAATTACTTCTTCAATTAATTCAGAAGTAATAGAAAGGTTGGTTTTTTCTACAATGTACAAAAGGCCCAGAATCATCAAATAAGACTTGTACTTGAGAAGATAAGGACTAGCAATATAATCCAAATTAATATTATCATTTTCTTTGAGGTATTTTTCAATAACACTCATATCTGGAACAGAGACAATCTTGTTGGTGGTAATAATAATATCTTTGCTTTCCACTCAAATAAAATTGGCAATAGTATCCAATAAGACCTCTTTTAGATATCTGTTGATATTGGTGATATACATATTAGCAAAGTTACCAAATAATCTCAGAGTTATTTGAGCTCATGGGATTATAACTTGTTTTCTTAATGGTTCTTTAGTAGTTATATTGATTCTGGGTTTGACCAGACCTGTCTTATTATTGTTAAATATATCATTAATTTCAATGACTTTCTTAGTTGATAATTTTAGAAAAGCAGCTTTGATACAGATGATTTCTTTCATGTTACTTCTGAAAACCTATGCATATAACTTTTTATTATTGCTTGTTTTCATGTTAAACTTTAACTTGACCAGAATTCCTTTACTCAACCTTAGAGAAATAAAAGAGGGAAATCTTAAAACTTTAACAGATTTGCTCTTGGAAGAGATCATATTGTAAAGCACTCTACTTAGTAAGTATATAGTCCTAATTAGGTAGTCAATAGAAAAATTTACATAGTTAGGTTCATCTTGAACAATATAACTCACCATTCTTTTTTGTTCTCTTTCAGCTCTTTATAGAAGTATACATCATAAGTAAGTGGTTGCCAATTGTCCACACTATATCATGTTGCTGTACACTTTGTTCCTTCCAATAGGTTATAAGCCTTAGTTGCCTTGATCCCTAGTTAGTGCTTTTTTAGGCTACTTTCTATTTATTAATAAGAAAAACTTGACCAACTTCACTAATAGGCTGATATCTTGTTACTTTTAGGCTAGTTATAGATTGAGCTAATTCCAAATTGCTCTATATCTCCAGGATTCCCTTGTACCTTTTATGTGCTAATGGCCTATCACTAGTTGTGTCAGAGTTGCAAAAAGTAGACTTTGCTTTATTTTATTTTTCTTTTCCATTTTTATTTTTATTTTTATTTATTTTCTAATTTTGAACTTAAGGTTAGAGTTTAGCATGATGCTATAAATCACTGTCACAAACTGTCACACTATGATGCTGTCATGGTCATATTATCACATGCTCATCACATAATATAATAGAAGAAGATAGAAGGTTCTAGAATAATAATATTATAACAATGTATATAACATATATTGGCCTTAATACTTACATATGGTCATTTAGGGTAGGCTAAAGTAGTAGAGCATAGACCATGAGTAATTAGTATATAAGGTAGACTATCTTGTACAAAGTTCTCTATTGAGTTCTTATGTTAATGTCAGACGTGGTTCACACTGGAGTGGAAGTCCGCAGAATAGACTCGGAGATGAGTGAACTTGTGGAACAACCTTGGCTTCAGCTTATGTGCTGCGCCGTCTGTCTGCCACATAGTCGCAACTTCAGATGAAGGGAAGAAAGTCTGAGTGGATATGAGTACTGATTGGTGTGTCACCATTGAACACCAGAGGTCGAGTTCAATAAGAGATTATCTTTGTCAATTATCAGACTAGCGGATTACAGTGTAACTACTAGTCTTATATACAAACTGATAGTATAGAAGATGCTCGGGGTTTCAGTGGTAAAACTCCTATTGCCCCGAGTGGAGGTTTCAGTGTTGAGACACTGACAGGAGTAACTCTGTCATAGAAGACTGAGTTGAATAGGAGTATCTCCACCATGGAAGATGGAATATCCGGAGGGTTGCAGCACCGCCATGAGACATGTTGTGAGAAAGGTGGCTGCTGTGGAAGGTGGGCTTGTATGGTTCGGAGGTGGTTTCACCGCGGGGACATTATTTCTGGACAGGTGGACTTGTATATGACAGTTAACCCTAATACAAGATTCCTTTACTTGATTCACTCTAAGATCTTGTAATTGTAAATAGGTTGTGTTGAACATTTGTGCTCCAGCTGGCTGCATTTGCTTCTTAATTCATGCTGATTATCTTTATTCATAGTAATGGCCAACTTCATTATTACTATTCCTAAACTTACTGGTCTTACTGACTATCCTTTCTAGAAAATTTATATCAAATCAACCTTTGCTCTCATCACATACTCTGGAGCTGTCTTTACTGCTGATAATGTGCTGAATGCTTCAGTACTTCCTCAGATTACTGATATAGATGAGATAGCTAAGAAGAACTTCTTAGGCTTCTAAGCCTTAACCATTCTTAACTCCATCTTACCAGATAACTTGTTAATGCATGGCTAGCCTAATACTAAGGCTTTTTGGGCTTATCTTTGGACTTTCATAAAAATATCTAGTTGAGCATTAATTTTTGCTAATTGCTAGAGAACAATTATATTTCAAATTTCCAGTGATCAAGACTTTGTTTCTTAGATTACTGAACTTAATTCCCCTTATATAATATTCTATGAGAACAACTGTGATATCCCTCTTTTCTTACAGATTGATAATTTACTAAACTTCTTGGCTCAGTCTACCTAACTTATGCAAACTGTCTTTAAATGTAACAACATAATTCCATGCACTAATACAATAGCTACAATAGAGGACTTTGTAGCCTTGAAGTAGATTAATTATGCATGTATGACTTCAAGTCAAAATAAATTTGTTCTGCCTAACTCATCTATTGCTGTGAATCTCTCTAAATGTGAAAAGATACTATGCTCATTGTATAAGAGTAAAAAAGCATCTCATGGTAGCTTTTATGAAGATGAATAGTTTTTGAACTCTGGTATTTCTGCTCACTTTATCCTATTTAAGTCTGACTTTGTCAATATGACTCTAGGTAATTATAGCTGAGTTGAGACTACAAACTCAAAAGCGCCACTATTTATAGTTGTTTCTGGCACTGTTCTGATTGAACATGAAATTTTTGATCCTGAGAAAGGGACTATTGAGGTTGCTATGTCAAAACTATGACTAGCATATTGTATCCCTAGTATGCAGATATGTCTTCTCTCTACTAAATAGATTCTTCAGTCTGGGTTAAGAGTGGAAGATGACAAAATTAGTTCTACTTTTTGTGATAAGTCTGGTAATGCTGTCCTATCAGCTACCTCCAACCTTTGGGGCAATATACAGATTGTAAGAACTTGTATTCTCAAGTATAATGTCCCCAATTTTGTAAGTCTTATAACAAGATATCTAGACTTTGAGACTTTGCATCATTATTTTGGACATACCTCTGATGAGGTCATGTGTCATGTTCTTGACAATGTTGAAGATACAAAGAAGATCCATTTCCCAACACAAAAATATATCTGCTATGGTTGCACTTTTGGAAAGATGTACTAATACAGTTTCTCTAAAAACCCTACTCACTCCAGTAAGCCTCTAAGATTGGTTTACTCAGATTTCCTTAAGCTTCCCACCTTGTCTTATTCAAAATAAAAGTGGATAATTACATTTCTTGATAACCATTTCTCTTTTTACAATATTACTTTCCTGTGCAAAAAGTCTGAGGCTATAGATGCAATTAAGTTTATTTTCTGAATGTGGTCAAATACTACTTTCCATCCTGTAAAGATGTTGCACACTGATAATGGGGGAGAATATGTAATATTAGAATTACAATCATTTCTAAGAGAGCAAGGAGTTATCCATGAGATTAGTACTCTATATGTATACCAACAAAATGGTTGTGCTGAATGATTAAACTGCACTTTGCTTGAAAAGGCACAGTTTATGTGACTTGAAGCATGTCTGCCAGATTTCTGGCAGGAGTTTGCAATAGTAGCTACAACTCATGTATACAATTATACATCTGTTAGATGTCTCAAGTAGAGAATACCTCAGGAGTTCTTAGAAAACAAACCCAAAACATTGTACTTCTGTATCTTTGGCTGTGAAGCCTATGTGTTCCTCTCTATTAAAATTTGTGCCAACAAACTTGCACAACACTCTGAATTAATGATATTTATTGGATATAAGAACAACAGATACTGTTTTATGCACTATATACAAGAAAATACCATTTTCTGCTCTACACATGCCATCTTTGATGAGGAACTTTTTCCTAAATGCACTAACTCCTATATAAAAGAATGCAAATTATATAATGAGTTATTAGATAAAACAAGCCCAGAGATAGAGTCATTAGTACCTAACTCTTCTGGAAAAGATAGACTTGCTCCAGTACCCATTCCACACACACTCATTCCTCCTATCCAAAACAATCCCCCCACTTGTTCTCCTTTACCTTCTCCCTCTTATAAGTCCATTTCCCTCCTACTTACTCCAGGGCCTAAAAAACCTATTGAAGAGACAAATGATGTTAACTCTAATGTTGAGATGTAATCACCCAGCCCTCAACAATCTTTGCAATCTGGTCTATAGACACCACAAGAAGGTCCTGAATTGAGAAGATCCAAGTATCAAACTCAAATATCTTTCAGAGAAGAAAATATTTACAGAGAACAAGAATATCCTATTAATATTCTGCAGAGCCCTTTATAGCAGCCAAGGAAGAGGTTCCTCAACTCCAACATGGCTTGTGATAAGCATGAAAATGCTGGTCAGAAATCATAAAGGATCTATCAGAATATACAACATTTCTCTGATAATCTACTATCTAGGATAGTGAGAATAAATGGAATTGATTACCCATACAACTCATCTGACAATATTATTGAGATAAATGGGACCCTATATAATATCCAATAGGAAGGCAAATGCCCAATCATTGTTGATAATAATGGAAGTAAAATGAACACTCTACCTCTTATAAGTGAATCAGCTGAGCCAGCCATCACTAGTTACTTGGCATATCTTGCAAGAGAAAGAAGAGTAGAGCAAATTTGCTTTCTCTTAGCATAACATGCAACAGAGTCCTGTCCAATTCCCAGAAGCCTTGAAGATGTCACTAGATTACCAGCTGACATTCAAAAGAAATAGCTTAAGTCTTGTCTTGAAAAGCTGAAATTACTTAAGAACAGAAATGTTTATGAAGTTATGAACCTCTCTAAGAGAAGAAAAGTGATCAAGAATTGCTAGGTATTCAACATTAAGTCTGATAGCCATTATAGATCTTGACTTGTTACAAAAGAATTTTCCTAGATTGAAGGAATCAACTTTGATAAATTATTCTCTCTAGTTGTCTGCTATGAGACAACATACTTATTCCTAGCTGTTGCTGCCCTTGAAGATTGGGATATCCATAGTGTTAATATAAAAACTGTCTATCTTTATAGTGATTTGTATGAGGAAATCTATATAAAGCAGCCTAAAGGTTTTAGGCTACCTGGAAAATAAAAGAAAGTCTGGGAACTCTACAAAGTATTGTATGGCCTTAAGCAAGCTGGCTTATCTTGGTAGCAGACTATGACTAAGTCAATGTTAACCTTAGAATTTAAGCAATGCAAATCTAATTTTAGTATGTATTACTTCATTGACAAAAAATTAGAAAGCTTGTTATAGTAATTGTCTATGTTAATTCAATAATGTTTGCTTCATGAGTTCAAAAGATTTCCTACTCCTTTTAGAGTTAAAGCAAAAATTTATAATGAAACAAGAATACCATGATCTTAGAGAAACTAAAGAGTTTCTTAGAATGTGTATAAATCATAACTGCAAGAATCAAAAGATCTTTGTAAACTAGTCTGAGTACTTGAACAAAGTTCTAGCATGATTCAATGTAACAACCAACCCAACAAGTACTCTACTTCCATTGGGCTATGTGTTTAAACCCAATGATAAACAGTATGATCCCAATTTCTGTCAAAAGTACCAGCAAATAGTTGGATCTCTAATATATCTAATAATTGGCTTACATCCTAATATAGAATTTGCTGTAGTTAAACTTGCTCAACAGATAGCAAATCCCTCAAATAAGCATTATTGGGCAGAATTACATCTCTATAGGTATTTGCTTAATATTTGCAAGTATTAGATAATCTATAATGGACTCAGCAATAAGTCTATTGTAGCTTACTCTGACTCAGATTGGGTACAAGATCTAGAATCACATAAATCTGTAACTGGCTACTTTACTCTAATAGCTTGTGGAGTAATATTTTGAATAAGCTACCAGAAAAAACAGTAGCTCTGTCTTCAACTGAGGCTAAATATATAGCCCTCTTTAATTGTGGCCATCAGCTTTCCTGGATGAGAAGTCTCCTCAATGAGGTCAGTTTTAATGTTCCAACTCCTCATATTTATAGTAATAATCTTGGCTTACTCTTCTGGAGATCTAACCTATACAAAAAAAGTACTCCAAACATATTAATATTTCCTATTACTATATAAGAGATCTAATTGAGGATGAATAAGTTCAACCATATCATATTGATAGAAAGGAGAACTCTGCTGATATTCTAACTAAAAATCTTGGCCAAATTCTGTTTAGTTGTTTTCATCTATTTCTTAACTTAGAAATACTCTAAGCTCATTTACTTATGCCTCTATCACTTAACAGCTGAAGCCTTAAGTGAGAGGGGAGTGTTGCAAAGCACTCTGCTTAGTAAGTACATAGTCCTAATTAGATAGTCAATAGAAAAATTTACATAGTTAGGTTTATCTTGAATAATATAACTTGTCATTCTTCATTGCTTCCTTTCAGCTCTCTATAGAAGTATATACCACAGGTAAGTAGCTGCTAGTTGTCCACACTGCACCATGCTGCTGTGCACTCTGTTCCTTCCAACAGGTCAAAATTGTCATTGTCTTCCTATAAAATTGAGATAACATATATTGGTAGAAGATTTTATTTTTATTATTTATGATAAGCTTGTTCTATCTAGACTTGTAGATAACACTAATTAGTCACTATGCTGCAGATCCAAATTCAGAAATTGGAGATATATCCACTATAGTTTTATCACCCAAAGATTATTACTTGATGAATGATGCTATTCTGTAAAGAGAACAGGTGATGTTTTGAGCATCATCTTTTATGTACTGGTCTACCCCAAATATTAAAATTGAGGCAAAGATGCCATCTCATAAATCAGAGTCTGCAAGTTGATTTTCTTGATATAGAATAGCTAAAGATCTTAAAAAAGAACTAGCTATAGTATTTTCCATACCTTATATTCAAGGTATAGGAACATATTCTCCTACTATTTCAATAGCAGCAGGTTCAATGGAAGTGTAGAGCATAGTGGTTTCAGAGTTGAAGATAATAGACTCTATTTATTTTTAATTTATTTTTTAATTTCTTTCTCACTTTCATTTTCTTTTCTATTTATTTTGGAAGTTAGAGATTGGTATAACTCAGTGCTACATATCAGTCATAGTCACATATCACAATGAAAGATGGTAGAAGGTTCTGGAAAGATGATATCATATAGTATGTTGACCTTAAGGCAAACACATGGTTATTTAGGGTAGGATAAAGTAGTTGAGCACAGACTATTAGTTTCAGATATATAAGATAGACAATTATGTACAGAGCTTTCTATTGAGTTCTCTTATATAAATTCTATACAAGGTTCTTTCTTTTGACTAGCTCTAAGATCTTAAATTTATAACAAGTAGATTCTTGCAATGTTCCACTACCAACTTGACTAGCCCACATATTAGCAGTCTAGGCTACTCTCTCTACATAGTCCATATTGAACATAAATGAGTCAGATGCAACATTTCTCAAACTACTGAGAAGTAAAGGAACAGAAGGACTTTTAGAAACTGTTCCCATCACATTGAGTTTGTAAACCCTAACCCTAACAATAAATAATCCTACTCTACTGTCAAATGCAAATTTCTTAGATTGTAATTTCTTGGATTTCATAGTTTGAGACTCAAAGTTTTTACTAGTAGGTTCCAATGTATTTACTATATTTTCTATGGGTACTATCATACAAGATAGTGGTAAGAGGAAAGAAGTAATACACTTTTTTTTAATCAACAATTTATAATATGGGGCATGATAGTATTCCACAATAACTACTTTGTAGCTACATACACTCATGGGCAAACAACATGTAAATTAAAAAAAAAAAAAAAAAAAAAAAAAAAATAAAAAAAAAAAAAAAAAAAAAAAAAAAAAACTACTTATGTAACTGACAGAAATTACTTTATTACTAAATTCTATCCTTGGTTGAGCTCCTGTTGTTTTCTACCATACCACTCTTTGTTGAAACAGTTTCTCCAATAAAGACAGCTAAAAATATCTGCTTGATAGTCCTTTTTGTAGTTGATACATTTGAAGATGTAAGTGCAAGGCTCACCTTCTTTTATAATAAGCCTTGGAGGTTTTGAATTCTTATTTTCTTTGCAGCATCACACTTTCTCTCTATGGTGCTCAATGTTGTGAGGTTCATAGTATTTGGAGCATCTGTATATATATAATCAGCATATAAGTGTTGAGTGGTCTCATTTCCAACAGTTCTTGTACTGTGGAACTCCTAGGTTCATATTAGTACTACAAATAGTGGTAATATACTTTCCTATGTTGAAACATCGGTTGATAATGGATTTGATAATAGAACTATTTTGTAAGTCTCAAATGTCAATCCAGACTACAGCTGAATCAGAGTTGGATAGTGCTTGAATTATATGGGGTTTCAAAGTAAGAGCAACATCTTTGAAGATATACATCTATTTGTTACAAATTCAAGATCTTAGAGTTGGTCAGACAAATAAATCTTGTATTGGGTTAACACAAGAGAACTCAATAAAGAACTCCATATAGGATTGTCTACCTTATATACCTTAGACTACTGGTCTGTGCACTACTACTTTAGCCTACCCTAAATGACTATATGTCTGTCTTAAGGCCACCATATGTATAATATATGGTATGATGTTATTCCTTCTAGAATTTTCTACTATTTTCCATTATAGCACATGATCATGTGACAGTGTGACAGTGACTTGTGACATCCCACTGATCCCTAACTTCTAGTTCTAAAAATAAAATAAAATAAAATAAAATAGAGTTCAATCTTTGTATTTCTAATACTATATTTCTAATACTATTGAATAGTCTCTATAACTATTTCAGAGATAATTGGTTGGTTAGTACCCTCTAGTAAGTAAAAAAGACCTAAGATTTTCAAGTATGACTTTGACTTGGGAAGTCATAGACTATTGATGTGTTCCAAATTGATGCTTTCAGATTTCTTGATGCACTTCTTAATAATGTTCATGTCTTGAGAAAAAGTAGCTTGATTAGTAGTGATTATGACTTCATGATCTTCTATCTGATGAAGTCAGCAATAACTTTTGAGTTGTGTTCACAAAGATGATTGTTAATATTTTTAGATGGTGGTATGAGTAAAAAAGCCTGTAAGAAACAATGTACTTTGTCTGGAAATTTATTGTTGTTTTTTATCTTGATATCCATAATTCCTCAATTATTATACATCATCATTTGTTAGCACTAGTATTGCTTCTTTCTCTCTTACCTCCATTTTATATAGTAGTGCCTATAAGAGAAGTAGTTAATAAACAATTTTCTCTTTCCTCAGCAATTTCTTACTATTCTACAATGTCTCAATTCCCTTCCAATATGAAGATAAACATCATTAGCAACAGTATCATGAGAGAGAGGTCTAACCTCTCCAGCAAAGCAAGTTTAAAAAGTTCTTTGGTTTTTTCAAGCACTTTTTCTGTTCCCTACTATGAATGCATGGAGATGAATAACAATAAACCTAAAGAAGATATTAGGGAGCCAATTGACAACTCTCAACTATTCTATAAGGATGCTATAGATAAAGGCAAGTTTGTTAGTGGGATGACTAACACTTCCCCTATAGATAGGAAACAATGTGTATCTAACATAGCTTTGGCCTTAAAGAATGCACCTCAACCATGAGGTAGGGTTAGTGATATTAATAGTTTTAACAGCAGTCAGCAATTGACTTTAAACATTCAATTACTGTACAATATCAATCAGGCTGCAGATCAAGATTCTTAAGATGGCAATTTCTATTCCATTTTTCTTCATGAATCAATAGGACACTTATCATCTGATATCAAGAACATCAAGACATCTCTTAACTGAATGTCAAAATATATTCTTAACAAATTTATTGAGAAAGATAAAGTTAATGATCTTGACAACTTCAAAGGTGTTGGCAAAGTAGCTTAGGACTTTATCTCAGCCATTTATAATTCAGGTTGGGATGTACTTAGTATTGACAACATCTTTTTTAGGAATAAAGTTGCTTCCAAGTTTACTCCAAAAATCAACAACAAAAATCCCAAAAATAAAGGTAGCAAGAGCAACAACAAACTAGCTACTATTAGCAGATTACTGCTGCCTATTCCAGCAAAATTGCCTAAGAAGATTAAGGACATTGCGAAATTTTTCAAGAAAAATCAAAAATCAAAAGAAAAAGAAACTCCAAGGAAATCCTATGCTCAAACATCTTCATCAGGTAATAATACTAGGGAAGTTTTAAAGATCAAGGAGGTGTTCTCTAATCTACAGGAGAAAAAAATTGAAAATATCCAGAAAATTATCAACAGAGGTGACAAACCAAAACCAAGACTCAATATGACTACTAAGGGACTATCTCATAAACAGATCATTGTTCCAATGAATAGTGATAATACTGTCAAGTTTATATCAAACTCTAGTAATCATATTATTAACATTAATAGATTGTTCAATAACATCAAATCTGATTGTAAAGTAGACTACATTCAGTTAGAAAAATCTGGTATAATCATTGTAACTGACAAAGTAATATCCACCTTGGATCTTCAAACTATAGAAAGATATATCAAGAATTCAAATCAGATTGATGTGGAGAATGTAAAAGCCCCTTGATTATCTCCCTTGATTATCTCAGTCAAAGTCTTACCTCAAGATTATTAGCTTACCCTATCTTGTTGAGAGCATGAACATCCCTCTAACTTTGGATATGGTTGAAACAATCTTGAAAAACAACTACATCTTCAATAACATTTTGATTGCTTCTCAACCAAGAGTTATCAGGATATCTCCTAAGTCAGACATAGCCATCATATGGCTGGACATCTAGGACATGCAAAGTAGTACTAATACAAAAGGTTTAATCAATAGATACTTCAATGTCAGAAGCTTTATTGTTATAGTTCATGTAGCAAACATGAATCCAAGTGTTCTGCAATCCAAGAAGTATTAGAAATGGGAGCATGCTACACACTCATGCAAAGTCCAAGGATACAAGTGTGTCAAGTGTAATGGTCCACAAATATCTAAACATTACCATCAATTTTTCTGGTATTGTAAAGCTAACCCAAAAACTAACTCTCCAAGATTAGAAACCAAGCAGGAAAAACCATGCTCTTACTTATTCAGGTGTTCAAATTGCAAAGGAGATCATCAAGCCAATTTGAACTTATATCCATTCTGGAGACATCACTTCAACAGAAAATAGCACTCTAAACAATATCAGAAGCTTCACAAGAGTAGAAGATAATCAATTTATTCAGTTGTAAATGGTAACCTCTTATAATTATCAAAGACATGAAGATTTTTTCACAGAATATGCAAAAAAACAATTCAGTTGTCAATATAATCTCAAAAACCCAATTTTCTTTTGATGTCATCTTTTTACAAGAACTAGCATGGTCAACTATTTAATCAATTCCAAGTTCAAGAAGTGAAGAAGGAGTAGAGTTAGTAGGAGTCCTGAGTCACCCTAATTGGCTGATCTTTTCTAAGAATCCCTATAATGAAAATAACTCTCCTAGAGTCATTACATATATCAACATACAACTTTTATCTTTTTTCTTTTCTTTATGCAAAGACATTTATAACCACAGAGATGTTTCTCTTGTCTCCTTTTTTAATAATTATTTTATTTTATTTTATTTCTACTGAATATTTATTCAGACTTGTCTCAATCAGCTTTAAAGTATTTCAAGGTGGGAGAGAGATGGCATAGTAGAGGAGACCCCTATCTATGTGTATTATGCCTACCTTAAACCTACTTGAGGTTATGAGTTCAATTCCTTAGTAGTCCTTTATGTTGGGTAACTGCATAAAAATGTTAGGGTATTGATACTTCATACATAATTTCTCCTATAGGTATGAACTGCTATCGTGCCCTGTGTAATAAATTGTTGACTTAAAAAAAAAAAAGTATTTCAAAGATATTGAAGCTAATATCAACAACATTATTATCATGACTGGTGACTTCAACATTAGGGACAATTTGTAGGATTTTAATTATCCTCATTATTCTATTCATAGAATATTACTCTTTGACATTGTGAACTCATTTCATCTAGGACTATCTAAGCCTACTAACCACTGTTCTACTAGATATTCAGATAATAATCATGACTTGAACTCAGTCATTAACCTAATATTTCTTAGATTAGGATCTGAAGAACTCAACTGTTATTCCATCCATTCCAAGTGGCACCTCGTTTTAGATCACACTCCATTAACAATCACCATTCTAATCTTTGATGAATATGTTTAAACCAAAAAGCATATGATTGTCAAAGATAGCAACAAAGAGAATAATTTTATCACTGAATTAATAGTTGCCATCAAAGATATCAACACTAATAATATTTTGAACATAGATCCTCTTGAAAACATTGTTCAATCTCTTACTCATTATATAGAAAGAATATGGGCCAAAAATTTAAAGATTGTCAATATCACCAAGCATTTCAAGAGTTGGTGGGATGTGAACTGTAACAGAGATCTTGAAAAGTACAGGTTGTCTAGGCATATCAAGAATTGGAAATGATATAAAAAGACAGCCAAAAATACCAAGTGTTTGTTTTTTAACCAAGAAATCCAAGAAATCACCAACAAGGGATGCAGTTCATGGGAACTCATGAATTGAGTCAACAAAAGAAAGCTACTAGCAATCAAAGCAATCAAATACAATGGTTGTCCCTATATTGAAATTGATGATCTTTGGCTAGCTCTCTATTTATTCTTCAATATGGCTCAAGATCATCAAATTGACATTAGAGTTTTAGATGAGATTTCCAACGAAGTCCCTATAGTTTGGGTTTCTTTTTCCAAAGCAAAATTCATTAGTTCTATTAACAAGTGCAACAATTTGTTATTTTTAGGCCCAAACAAACTAATGTGGAGATATCTCAAGTGTATAGTCAAGAATAACATATGTCTGAAGAAAATCATCAATATTGCTGATACATGCTTTGAATTAGATCACTGGCCTTTGCATTTCAAAGTCTCTACTTCTATCATCATTCCTAAACCCAACAAGGAGTTATATAATTCCTCTAAAGCCTTTGGACCTATTATTCTTCTCAACACTATAGGAAAACTTATTGAAAAAGTTATCAGTGATAGGCTTCAATTCCAATCAATATCCAGCAATTTCATTCATCTGAGTCAACTATATAGACTGAAACAACAGTTAACTTCTGATGCCAGCATTATCCTTACATATTTCATCCATACTGGATAGGTCAAGAATAACATAATAAGTACTTTGGCATTCAACATCACCCAATTTTTCCCATCCTTAAACTATTGACTTCTTCTCCTTATTATTAGAAAAGCTAGATTTGACCCTAAATTTTCTTATTTCTTTTCCAATTATTGTTATGACTTAAGTCTCTTAGAGTAAGGATAAAAGACAACTCTTATATTGGAGTATACAGGAGAACTTGATAGAGTTCCTTCTACAAATTAGTTTATCTTATATACCTTTCTATCATGGTCCATGCTAAGCTATTTCTAACCTACTCTAAAGGCCATATAGTAATTGTAAGGCCAACATGCAGTTACTATATTAGCTGATATCATCCTATTCTAGAAACTTCTATACCCTTCTCTCCATCACCTGATCTGTGACCATGTCATATGACTTGTGATGGTGTCATGCTTTTGTCTTCTTTGTCCTTTTTCTATATAAGATTAAAAAAAATAAAGAAAATTAAAATTAAAATAAAATAAAATCTAAGTCCATTGTTCTCAATTCTGACAATTATCTAGTAGGAAGAAAAACTCAATATTCTTGGAATAACTTTTCTTCTTTTTCTTCCAATGTTGACATTGGAGTGGGTCAATATTCAGCCCTCTCCCTCATTCTTTCTACCTTATATATTGCTTCCATTCTTCATATTCTTGAAAAATGTCTAAAAATTCTAAAAATTCCTGTTTCTATTCTTTCTTTTGTTAACAATAGTCTCCTTGTAGCCCAAAGCAAATTACTTACTATTTAAAGCTCTAATCTTTTCTACAGTTACAACATTACCTCTTTTATCTTAGAAAGATTTGGACTAATCATGAAACATGGGAAGATAGAGGTTTTTCATTTTTCTAGATTACATGGTTTCTTTGATTCTCCTCTGCTCAGCCTATCTATATTAGGAAGTTCAGTTCTTTGACCCAAGTGCATATGGAAATACTTAGATTTTATTTTCAACAAGAAGTTATCCTTCCATCAACATATCAATTTTCATGTGAACAAAGCCATCTCTATAGTCAAGTGCATGAAAATTCTTGATAATTCTGTACAGTGTCTCAACCTCCAACAGAAATGACTTTTATATAGAAGTTATGTCCTTCCTATCACTTTTTATGGGTTTCAGCTATGGTTCTATAACAAAGCTCTATTATCTTACCCTCTCAAAGAGTTAAATAAAATGCAAAGAAGAGCCACTATCTGAATCCTAGATGCTTTCCAAACTTTGCTCTCTTTTAGTATCAAAACTATTACAGGTTTAATTCCTATTCACTTACATCTTTGAAAGCTTAGTAGTAGATCACCTTAGAGCTCATTCTCTTCCTTACAACCATATCTTGAGATTACTACTTAAATCAAATCCATTGGTCTCCAACACTTCTCATCCTTTATTATTGGACATTCTCACCCCAAAGCAAAGGTTTATAATTAAAGGGCCAATTATTGACATGGACAATAGGTTCAATGAAGTATTCCCTTTATTTGACCTGTTTAACAAGGAATTTTCTCCAGGTTCTCATTTTATTAACATCTTCCATAGTTGTTTCTTATTTCACTGTTCTAACAAACAAAGTGATCAAGGCATCAAATCTCATATTTGTCTCCTCAACAATATAACAATCAAATCTTCATCAGATCCCTCTTATGCTCTTATTGTATCCAATGCTAGTATCAAGAACAATATAGCCATATCTATCTCTCATGTCCATGTTCACAACAAACCTATCATCAAAACAATTCATCATGTGGTTAATATTACAACCATGGAAGCCAAACTATTCACTATTAGATGTGGTATCAACCAAGCTACTGCATTACCTGGTATCTCAAACATTGTCATCCTTATGAACTCTATTCATGCTGCAGGAAGAATCTTTAATTCTTTACCACATCCTTTTTAAATATATGTAGCAGTAATTTCAGCTAAGCTCAGAATATTCTTCTCCAAAAATCATGATAATTCAATTGAATTTTGGAAATGTCCTAGTTGTTGCAAATAGCCTCTTCATAAAATAGTGGATAAAGAAACCAAACAATTTCATCCATATCCTCAATATCCTTGCAAGTCATTATAGGACTTCAGCAAGAAAAACAAATGTAATGATATTCTTTCCTTCTGGAAAATGACTTTTCAGGCATCAGATGAAAAAGGAAATTATTTCCTTGAGCTCATGGATGATGATAACAAGTTGTTAGAACCAACATATTCTAAAGGCAGAACATGGCTCAAGTACTTTGGGCATTCAAATTCTCTATGTGCAAGAGTGACTAGAGCTATAGTAAATCATACTCCTATTGGCAAATACAGGTTGAGATTCTTCCCCAGAGAAGATTTCAAGTATCCATGTGGCAATTATCCTATCAAAACTAGGCATTATATCCTCTACAATTGTAAAAGATATAATGAGTATTGGAATCCAAGAAGGGATATGATAAGTCATTTCACTCTCTTTTTGAAGTATAACAGTAGTGCTTTTTCATTTGGAGAAAATATTACTTAGTTGATAAAAACTTGTTGCTTTGTACAGGCCTTTTTCTTTCTTTTTCTTTATCTTCTCTTTCTTTGATTGCTGGTCTTTTTTCTCTTTCTTTCTTTTTCTTTCTTTTTCTTTTTCTTTTCATGTAGTTTGCGTCTTAATGTATGTAGTTACAAAGTAGCTACTATAGTCTGCTCTTGTGCCCCATGTAATAAATTGTTGATTTAAAAAAAAAATTTGTCAGCACTAGTTTTGTTTCTCTTATCTTTTCTGACTGCACCAGGAAACTATTTGATACCATCTCCTAGAGTTTCTCTTTGTTCTTGGAATAGTCCATCTGTCAAGATTGCAGAAAGTGGACTTAGTTTCTTTTTATTTTATTTTTCATTTTTTATTTTATTTTCAGTTTATTTTCCATTTTTCTATTTTTAGAACTTAGGGTTAGGGTTAGTGACAACATCACTCAGTCACATATCAGTCATGGTGACAGTAATGGTCACAAGTCACGAGACACATAGAAGGATGTAGAAGGTTCTAGAAAAAGTGACATCATACAACATGTACATCGCATGTTGATCTCATGTCTTACACATGGTACTTTAGGGTAGGGTGCACAGTAGTTAGCACAGACCATGTAGATAGGTATATAAGGTAGACTACTTTGTAAAGAGTTCTCTATCGAGTTCTCTTGTGTTAACCCAATACAAGGTTCTATTCATTGACCCACTCTTAGGTCCTTGAGTTGTAACACCTTCCCATCTTGCTATGACACCTTGGCCTTGATAAATAGTTGCAAGAATAGTGATAGTGGTTTGCAGGGGAATCATTGTTGATAATGGAGTGTTCTCTTCTAGTGACAAGTAAAGAGTAAGAGTGTTGACACTGTTGTGGCTAGAGTGGTTTGGGTAGTCTGAATCTAATGCCCCAGTCCAGTGATTGATTTGAACAAAGGTCTATTGGTAGCCAGACCAAGATTGTAACTACTATGCTAC
>Ga0157358_1000123_pt1 | contig 29975 bp, 24 predicted proteins | sample AttcapACBM2_FD_111484 | JGI IMG/M metagenome (GOLD analysis project Ga0157358, IMG submission 111484) | Fungus gardens microbial communities from leaf cutter ant in Botucatu, State of São Paulo, Brazil - Atta capiguara ACBM2 | ecosystem: Host-associated > Fungi > Mycelium > Unclassified ... | reverse complement strand
ATCTAGTAGTGGGGATTACAAGAGAACTCAACAAGGAGCCCTCACTATATTATCCACTATATATATACATGGCTCCTGGTCCGTGCTACAACAATATCTATCCGGCCCTTAAGTCCATGCCGCTACCTCATGTCTTATTACTCATCCACATGTGTTTTCCTTAAGGCCACCATACTTCCTACATGTGCCCTGATGTCATACTCTTAATCTCCACTGTACATGTGTGCACCATGTGTATACCATGAGGAACCCATGTCCCTTGACATCACTCCTAACCCTAACTCTAATCTAGACTCTGTCACATGACTTGGAAGTCATGTGCTCTCCATCCATTGTAGACTAATAATTACTACTGTTCTATATCTGTCCTAACCCTAACCCTACCAAAGTCTGTCCACACTTTTGTCTTATAACAGAGGCCACTTGTTATTACTAAGACAGTCCTAGAACAAAATTGAGTTATTAGAGTTCTTGTTAAAGAAGCCTCTGAGATCTTTGGATATGGCAATAGAATGTAATTGATATAGATGAATAAACATGTTGAAAATATATTTAGTAGTAGAAATGACATCTGTGATGACAATGATGTATACAATGTCTTGTATTTGAGTGATACAATTGATACTGCATCTAATAGCAAGGAGTTCAGTGTCAGAATTAAAGATGATAGACTGAGTTTCTATTTTATTTTCATTCATTTTCCTTTTATTTTCTCTTATTTTTTATTGAAAAGTAGAAGATGAAGAAGACAAAGTGTGACACTGTCACAGGTCACATGACACAATCACAGAAGTCACATGCTCACATGATACAAGGGAACAATGTAGAAGGTTCTGGAAAGATAATATTATAACAACATGTAGAATGTATGTTGGCCTTAAGGCAAACATATAGTCTTTAGGGTAGGCTAGGAAAGTAGTAGCATGGACCATCATAGTTGAGTATAAAAGGTAGATGTTTCTGTATAGAGTTCTCTATTGAGTTCTCTTGTGTTACTCAATGCAAGAGTATGTCTTTTACTCAACACAGAGTCTAAGTTATAACATTCAGCTTCATTAGATGTTACATTCATTACATGATACATAGTTTTGATGATAATGTCTTGATCTCTACAAATATGTGAGACTAATGTGGCAACATTGTTTATAACACTGGTATTAAAAATCATAAATATTATGTTTTGATTAATGAGGAAATCCTCATAGATGTGGTTGAGTTTGTTACAATGAGCAATTTTTGCATCAGTGTCTTTTTGGTTAACTAAATGAAAAGAAAATTTTTTTATTTAAACAATTATTAGAATCTACTACAAGACTCTTGGTTTTCAATTATTGCTTGGAAGTAAGATGAGTAATGGCTATGTGATATAGCTTAGCTTTCTTGAAAGTTTGTCCAAGAGAGTATGTTGTTTAGATAGGGATACTACTTGTAGATTGTTACAAACTCAAATCCTTAGGGCTGGATAAGAAAAAGAATCTTGTATGAGGTTTACACAAGAGAACTTGATAGAGAGCTCTTTACAAAATAGTCTTTCTTATATACTCCTATAGATGGTCTGTGCTAGGTACTGTGCTAGGTACTGTGCATCCTACCCTAAATGACCATATGTTAAGCATAAGGCCAACATGTGATATTCATGTTGTATAATATTATTTTGTTCCAGAACCTTCTACTTCCTTCTCTTAAGTCCTGTGATCAATGTTGTGACCACACCATCAGATGTGACTGATGTGACAGTGTGACCAATCACTTCTAACCCTGACCCCAGAGTTCTAAGAATAGAAAAATGAAAAATAAATCCAAAAGAAAATAGAAGTGAGAAAGAAAATAAAAAGAAACTAAGTCTACTTTCTGTAATTTTGACATAGATGGTATCAACCAATGACTTTATTGAGATGAAAATGAATAGAGATGAGACTAGCAATAGTCTCAACTTTCTATGACAGAGAGATATGAAAAGCTTCAGTAATTCATAACACTACTCTTCTCTATATTTTCTTCAACTTTTTTAGAGCTTGATAACATAGTGCTTCTTTGAAGTATCTTAGCTGAAACCTGTGTAGAGCAATAGAAAGAACATACACTCTGTAAAGTAGTCTTTTGTACATTGGAAATAAATATCTTGTTGAATTTCCCAACATTTTCATGCTTTTAATTGTAGATAGGGCTTTGTTAGTGTAGTAATGAACATGTTGACAAAACAAGAGTTTCTTATCAAAAAAGAAACCTAAGTATTGCTACATATTTTTAGAATAGAGTAGAGGACTTCCTAAAGGTCAAAGATCTAGAGAAGGTAGATTGTTGTTTTTTGATAATCTTGAGAAGTGAAAAACTTTAGATTTGTTGTACTCAATGACCAGACCAAACTTAGTTTGAATAAAGATAAGATCATGCTATAACTACAGAAAAGGTTCACATTTGATTTTTCATAGCTTTTTTCTTGAGGAACAAAAAGTCCATTATCAACAAACAAAATAATTGGAACTGAAATAGGAGGTAAGAGATTTGTTAATCTTTTTTTAAATATATGAAAAATGAGAGCAATACAGAGAGCTGAGAGAATAAGAGAAAGTATGGATCTCTGACCCACATCTACATTGCCTTTGAAAAAGGAAGATATGAACTGGTTCCATATGTATTGAGTCTGTCTGTTGATTAGATAACTAGAAAAGAAATTGGAAATTTTGGGATTGAAACTTGCTTTGCTCAGAATATTCTTCATCCTGCTTGTATGAGATGTTGTGGCAACTACTAATTAAAACAACCAATAGACCACTAAAGCAAACTTAAAGACAAAGTATTCTGTGGGAATTACAAAAGAACTCAAAAAGAAGTTCCTAATGCATTTCTATACTATTTATACAAAAGAGTCATGATCCATGCTAGCAATAAATAGTCTTATCCTAAAGTACACATATTGTCCATAAGTCAACTACATCATTACTACAAGGCAAACATGCCTCTGATATCATTTGTTCTAGCTTCTTCTACTACATTTTAGACCTATGATATCACATTATGTGACCACAGTCACATGCCTCTTTATTGTCCAAAAGAAAAAGAAAAAGAAAATCAAATCAAGAAGAATAAATAAAAAGAAAGGAAAATCAAAATCAATTGTTAGTGTTCCAGTACACTATAATATAAGATATGTTAGATAGATACAAGCATTTGTTTAACACTTATTATCTTTTTGATAAGTTTTCCTAGTATGTTGAGAAGAATGATAGGTCAAAATGCTTTAAGGATATCATAGAACAGTTTATTTGGTTTTGAAATAATGATTGACATAGATTTCTTGAAATATGATGGCAAATAACCTACATCAATGCAGAAATTTGCAATATTGACAATATAAGCAATACATTTTATCACAAAATGAACTACTCACTTATTTGTGATATCTGAGCTTTGGGTACACTCTCAGAGGTTTAGGAGTGATTCAGAAGTTCAATAATGATAACAATGATGATTAAGATCAATACAGATAATAAAGAATAAAGAATGATGAAAATTGATGTTGTTAAGTCTGAGGTCTAATCCTCAGACACAGAAGTATATATACAAAAGAGTGATGGTCCATGTGCAAGCTGCTGCCATCACATGATCAAAATTTGTACCTGATGGGAGCTGTCATCTGTTATAGCAGCTGTCAGGCTAATTTTAGAAGATATGATGCATCTCAAAGTAATAAGTATTGGTAGAGATACAAGCATATCAATGTAGTGACATAATTAGTTATATTATTGTAAACGGATTGATGAGCACATTCCAATGCAAGTTCAATCATGCAAATCTGTTCAGCCTTTTGTGAGATATTAGCAGACAAAGCTTTTGTAGCTACTGATGGTCTGATATCTTAGTCATTTGTTGTTGCTTTTGTATATCCTACATAGATACAGATAGCCCTCATTTGAGGCTTTCTAGCACAACTTAGTTTGTGAAAATCAGTCCACTGGTTGTAGAGATACAAGCTAAATGGAGTTTGTGACACATTTAGTGTTATCTACTAATACTTTGAGGTGATTCCAGAAAATGTAATCTAGATCCAGAATAGATGAACTACTATATTTGTTGATGGCATCAATAAACTTGGCTTTGGAGAATGGTAGCCATTCTAATTATTAATATGAAAACTTTGTCTAGAAGTTGAAAATTAATTGGTCTGTTTTGAGCTAAATCCTTAAAGGATTGATGAAGTACTTGCCATAGATTCTTCAACTTGTTGAATGGACACCTATTGAACTTGATGGCTTCTATAACTAGTAATTTTTGTTTCTTGACCTAATTCATAAAATCCTATAGTGTTTTGTTAGTTGAGGCAATTTCTTGAATTTTATTGTCAAAAAATATTCTTTTAGTCATTTTTACCAACTTCTTGAATTTAATCTAGTCTGTTCTTTTTCTGAATGTGTGATACTCAGCCAAGTCTCTGTTATACTTCTTGTTCCACTATGTCTTAGAGTATTTAATAATATTAACATTTAGTATATCTATATATGTTGAATAATATAGATACAAAAAATCCCAGTCATTATCTCTAATATTAAAATTCCCAGTTATAATTAATACATTGTTCAAATTTACCTCAATATTCTTTAGATACTTTAAGGTAGATTGTTGGTTGTCTAAATAAACATTAATAATGAAACACATAATATTATGATTAGAGGAAAAGATGAGGTTTATATCTCTATAATTGAAAATATCTTTTCTAAGCAAGAAATATAGCTTTATCAACCTAATATTGATGTAAGTGAGAACTCTTGGGTGTTTGTTATTACTATTCAAAGATCTTGCAATTATAGTTCATGAAAGATGATTATAAGCTCTTATAATATTTTCTTCTTTTTTAGATATAGAGCTTGGAATATTGTGAATGATCAACTAGAGAGGTTCTTGAATAAATAGAATATCAATTTTTTCCCTTTTTCCAAGATAGTATTGATGAGAAGCTTGTTCTTATGAACATTCTGTAAAAATATTTTTATGAATTTTATAATCATTGTTTTACTCTGTCCATAGCTAAGTGAATTGAGTTAGCTTTGATTTCTTAGAGCTCTTGTGACTTTTTGCTATACCAGTCTCTGTTGAACCTGTATTCCCAAAATGGACAGTTGTTACTATCTATCTGATGATTGCCTTTGTAGTTAATACACTTGAAAGAATGAGTATAAGGTTTCTCTTTCTTTGTTTCAAGCCTTAGAAAATTTGTTCTGAAGTTGGCTTTGCAATATTATACCATTTCTCTATGATGTTCAAGTTTGTGTAGTCTGTTTCATTTTTGTCACTTTTACCTATGTGTACAATATACAAACATGGTATGCCCCCACTTCTAGTAGTTCTTATACTGAGAAACATTAGAGTTTATATTTGTTCCTCTGATCATAACAATATATTGTTCTATATTCAAACACCTGTTAACAAGACATTTTACATTTGTATCATTTTGTGAATCCCAAATATTGACCCATACTATAACCATATCATATTTGGGAAATATCTTGATAACACAATGATAGGAGACTAGAACTATGTTGTTAAAAATATGAGTACTCTTGATTACTCTTTCAATAATATCTGGCATAACAGGAAGATTAGTATTTTCTAAGAAGTATAAGATATCTAGAATCTTGAAATAAGACTTGAATTGTAGAAGCCTTAGGCTCATAACATTGTTTGAATCAACATCATTTAATTCTTTTATGTATTTTTCTACTATATTCAGATCAAAGAAGATGACTATCTTGTTTGTTATGATAACAATTCTTGTTATCAGAGTGAATATAGTTAACAGAAATTTCAGATTTTACCTCTTTCAATAACCTGTTGATGTTTGCAATATGTGTATTGGATTGTGCTGTGACTATTTTAGCATTATTTGTACTTGTGAATATGATAATTTGTTTTATAGATAGGCCTTTAGTCATTATGTTGAACTTAGGCTTATCTTTTTGGTTTGAGTTGTTTATAACCTTGTGGATTTCTGTAACCTTATCAAAAGATAGCTTTGGGAAGGTGTCTTTGATCTTGACAATTTCCTTAATATTATTCTTAGAGATCTGCATATATAACTAGTTGTTAGAGTTGGGGTCCAAGTTTGAAGATTGGTTTTTCTTGAAAAACTTTGATTTGGCTAACATGCTTTTGTTAGACTAGGAAGAATTCTTGAGATATTAGCTTGTTTGTCTTTAAACAGCTTGTTAGTGGTTGTGTTATTTGTGGATATCTTTTTGAATTGAGAAGACACACCTGTCTAAAAGTCTTGTTATTGTTGTTAGCTGTTAATCTGTTCCACCCAGACTTATAAATGGCAAATAAGAATTCTCAAGCCACAAACCTAAACTCCAAAATTTGTGAAATGTCCTTAGCCATCTTATTTTCTAATGGATATTGCTTGATAAATGCCATCATCTTGAGAAGAGAGAATGTGACATTTTGAGTATCATCTTTTAAGTATTCATATATCTCAAATAAAGAGATAAGACAGAAGTTACTATCCCATAGTTGTGGGTCAGCAGGTTGATTGGTTGTATATGGAATAATCAATAGTTTCAGGCTTTGAGAAGTACTTGTGTTGTTAATTTCCATTGCATGAGATATATGTATGTGCTTGACTATAGACTCCATACTTATAATATTTGTTTTCATCTCCAAAGGCATATAAGATAGGGAAGGGTTTTGAATCTCTTTATTTTCAATTTGTTCAGCCCAAGTCAGGTTACTGGGTAGGGTTTGTACTCACTCTGCATAATCTATAGAAGACAGCAGAAATGGGAGATGTTTCTCTGAAACTATTTAGGCTAGAGGAAGCTGAATATTCTCTAGGCATATCAATTTCAATATCTATTGAGTAATGTTTAGAAAGTTCTGGTTGGTTATCTTGAAGTTTTAAATTCACTAATTCTCTTATGAATGTTGCTATACAAGATGGTGGTAAGAGAAAAAGAAGCAATAGTTCCAAATATTGTAGCTGTCTAAATGTTATACAAGTGATTGATAAATTAATATATAAAATGTATTAACAGAAATATTTTAGTTACTAAATATGTTTTATTGTTTATCACAAACTCTGCTATTACTAGCTATTCTGGTCAATTCTTTTGTCTATGATCTACAAAGAATCTTAAGTATTGTTCTAACTCTTGATTTATGTATTTTTTTTGCCTATCTATTTGCAGGTGGAAAGATACTAACAACTTCATTTTGATTCCCAACATTTTATTCAGCTTCTTAGTCAACTCAGCTTTAAATTATGGTCCTCTATCTGAAATCACACTTTCTTTCTTGCTAATCTCTCTGTTGATGTTCTTTCTATTGTTGCCACAAAATGAGCTATTTTGGACAACCTGTTGTATACCACCAAGATTATATCTTTTCCTACTACTAATGACAACTTTGTAATAAAATCAACTATTAGATATGTCCATGGCTTCTCTTGTACCTTATTTGCCATCAGCTTCTCTGCTAGTGCTTCTATATGGTTCTTTATTCTCTAACACATATCCATCTACATATTTCTCCACATTTTTTATCACTCCTGACCACTAATAATTTCTTGTTACCAACTTTATCATCTTCTATCTCCCTCCATATCTTGTTGTTAGCACATCATGATGAAACTATATAATTTCTACTCTCAACTCCTTATTCTTTAACATATAAACTTTTCTTTCCTTCAATACCAATTCTCCATCTATCTATCACTCATATTCTCTCATTATTTTTACTTCTGTCTCTTCTACTACTCTAACTATCTCTTTGTTCTTTTCTGATTTTCATTATTTTTTTCTACTTCTACTTTCCAATCCAGTCTCCTACTCAGTTCATCTGCTTTTCCCATCTTCATCCTAGATACATGCTTCAAGGTGAAGTCAAATCTTAACAAATATAAAGCTCATTGAGCCTGTTTTTGATTTAACTTCTGCACTTTCAGAAAATATTTTAGGTTTTTTAGTCAGTCTAAATCTTAAACTTCAACTTGGTATCCTTTCTGTCTCATTAAGAAATTTTAACAAGTATGCCACTAGTCTTCATCTTCTATCTTCACACTCTATTAACAAACCTTTTCTGTTGCATAATCTGATACATTGACTTACATTCTCTTTGTCTAATTCTAGTACTATTAACACTAGTTCTTCTGTAAACCTCTCCTTCAACTCTCTAAATATCTTCTTCTGCTTTTTTGTCCAATCCTATCTCTAGTTTTTTTCACCAAATCACGTAATGGCCTAACTATAGATGCAAAATCTTGAATAAACTATCTATAATGATTAGCAAGTCCTAAAAACTTCTGTATATTCTTGACTCCATTAAGAGTTAGCTAGTCTAATACCATCTTCATCTTTTCCTCCTCCATTTTTATTCTCTTTGGCCCAATCATTACTTTTGACTATCTCTTCTACTATTTTATTATATCCTTTTTTTTCTCTGTTCCTACTATTACATTATCAATAAAGCTTACTACTTTTCCAGTATTGATCAAGTCTTATAGAATCTTATTTATCATTATTTAAAATGTTGCTAGAAAGTTAGTAAGTCTAAAGAATATTACAGTAGGTTCAAACAATCCTTCTAGAGTTGTGAATGTTACCTTCCACTCACCCTTCTCTTTTATTTGTACATTATTATAACTTCAATATAAATCTAACTTAGTAGATACTTTCTTTGTACTTATAATGTCCAAAACCAAAGATAAAGGATAATTGTACTTTATAGTTCATTCATTTAAATATCTCTAGTATTGTACTATATGCTTTTTATAGTCTTTCTTTCTTACAAAGGACATTAGTACTATTTGGGATGACTGTAAAGGTCTCATATATCCTTTCTTCAATTGTCCATTAATGAACTTATGTAATTCTTCTCTCTCTTCTCTTAACAACAGATATACCCCTCTTTTTTAGCACAAATTATTCTTTTACATCTATTATATGATTTCATATCTTTCTCATCAGGACTCTCTCACTTGCTTTCTTTCTAAAGATATGAACTCACCTGTGAAACTTTGGAGGGACCAATTTCTTCGTTATGGGATGCTTGAACACTAACAATTTTTATTTTTATTTTTATTTTATTTTTCTGATTTTATATTGATTTTCTTTTTCTTTTCTTTTCTTTTTCTTTTGGACAATGAAGAAGGCATGTGACACCACAGTCACATGACATGTCACATGATGTGACATCATAGGCCTAGAATGTAGTAGAAGAATCTGGAAGATGATGTCAGAGCACATATATACAACATGGTGGTCTTGAGTAAGAAATAAGGCAGATATGAGGATGTAGCACAGACTATGTGTACTCTGTATATATAGGACTCTAATTTAGCAGAGACTCCTTATCAAGTTCTCTTGTGAACTGCCCACATTATATCCACTTTGAGATTTACTTGCTTGTACTATCATTTGTCATTGTAATAAGTAGTTGCCACAACATTCTTGGCTTTTTCCCCCAACTTTGCTGCTTTTCCCTCTTCATCCCAAATTTCCCATTTCTATACTATCTTCTTTACTTCCATTATGCTCTTCTTTTTTGGTTTTCTTTTATTTTTCTCCTCTTTCTTCTGATTTTACTACTCCAACTTTCCCTACTTTATCCTCTACTGTTTTATACACTCTTCTAGACATCTTGTCATTTTTATTTCTTCTATTTTCCAGTCAATTTCAGGATTGTAGTATACTAGCCATGGTATTTCCAAGATTACACTTTACTTCTGACTACTAATGAAATCTATCTCTGTTTTCTCCCTGTATTTTTTATAAAATATTTATCTCCACAGTGTTTTCTATTAGTTCCTCCTTGTTGAACATTCCTACCCCACTATCTAACAATGTCTCCACTGTTATTTCTTTCTGCATGTCAATTCCTTTTAACTCAATCTTCACTGTTACTTCTCTTAATAAGTTTCTATTGAAGCTACATCTGAATGTATTATCCATTACTCTACTACTGAGTATTGTAAACTTATTATAATTAGAATTTAGTCAAAAACTACTAGATTCTCCTTCTCTTTCAAATTTTTATTATTGTTCTGGTAACTAATTTGTTAACCCTGTCCAATTGTCCTTCTATTTCTGCAATGTCTTATAACATGTCCAAATCTTCTATAGTTGTAATAGTTTTTTCTCCTATTCATATCCATAGTATATAAGTTGTATCTAGACCCAAATCCTATCTACTGTTATTACAGATTTATTACAATTGTGTTTATTTTCTCTATTCCCTCTATTGGAGCAGACTCTGCTTGTATCTGCTATATCTTTTATCTCCTTGGCCAAACTTGGAGCTAACAATTGTTACCTATTTGTTTCTTCATTATTTGCTAATAGGTTCAACCTTAGTGCTACATTCTCCTTTTTATTCCTCAATCTTTTTTCTTTCCACTTGTTCTCTCTCTAGTACCTATCCAAATTTGTTACTCTCTCATACTACTGTTTGATTTTTCTTGGAGATCTTTCTAACTCTATCAGCTTTTGTCTAATAATACTGTTTATTCTTCTCTTGAATTCTTCAATTAAGAGTCTTCTTTCATATCCACTTTCTCTTACTGTTTTTCTTAATTTCTATACAAACTTCACTCTACTGACACTTTCCTCATTCTTGTCTTAGTATATGATCTGTATACTGTCATAAAACCCACTACTTTACTTGTATCTTCATCAAAGGTAGATAGATTGACCATCTCAACATTGAACCTAATATTAGGTCTTAGAGTTACTGTCTGCTTATCTTGTTGTCTCAACTATAACAAAATTTGGTCTAAAGCACTGTTTTAGCTTATGCTATAATAAGATGGTAAATTAATAGGTATGAGAGAAGATAAAAGTGATGGGAAAGTATACAGTAATGAAGTATAAAAGAGCAGAGTGGAGCTGGTGGCAGTCTCTCTCTCTAATTTATACTCTAAACTAAACTCAATCTCTATAAATACTAGAGGATTCTCTTCAAGTTCTGCCTTATAATTTTTACTAACTATCTCAATTACTAACTATTGTTTTAAGAAAGATGTACACAATTTTCACCTAAAAAGATTGTTCTACTCTAAACAATACTTTAAGAGCAACCACCATTCTCTTACATAGACAAGTTACAAGAAGATCTGTAATACAGAATTACTGCTCAAAAGAATATACATAACTACTCAACAACACTCAATCAAATAATGAGTAATATCTAGCTAGTAGCCTAAGTCTGGTTACTAATATTTATGATTACCTATGCTAAGCAGCTAGCTTCTCTTTATATTTGGGGTCCAGCTTTCATACTGAAAGTGACTAGTAGTCATGTTAACTACTAGTCAAGAATAAAAAAAGTAAGAAAGAAGAGGGCACTATGTTGGACAGTTTCAAAAGTTAAAATTGAATTCTAATGTTATAACTTAAATCTCAAAGTGTTAAGATAAAAAAAAAGCCTTATATTAGGTTTATACAAGAGAACTTAATAGAATTTTTAGTATAAAGTGTCTATCTTATATATACTAAGCTAGTAGTCTGTACAAAACTAATACTAACCTACCTTAAAGACTATACATACTATATGATATCATCTTTTTAGATCTTTCTAAATCTTTCATATATTATATGATTGTGTAAATATGACTGTGATATATATAACTGTGTGTGATAGTTATGACATCATGCTATAATCCTAACCTTTAAGTTCAAAATGAGAAAATAAATAAAATGAAAATGAAAATAAGAAGGAAAAATAAAATAAATAAAGTCCACTATCTTCAACTCTAATATGAGTAGTTAATTGTTAAATATTTAATCTTACTAAGTACTCATAAACCATGTAGTTTGAATCTCTACAATAGTAATACCTTTTAGCTAGTATAAAATAAGGTTTGCAAATAATGTCTATATTTGTGAAAATATCTGGGAGAAGTACTAACAATAGCTAGTATAGGAGTGCTAAGGTAATAAGAGGTAGCTGATAAGAGGTAATAATAATTGAAAAATTTTGCAGAGCTTAGAACTTGAGAGAAAGAATAGAGATAGTTCATTAAGTGGACTAAAATATTTTGTTAGCTTATCTGGATTGATCTATTCTTTGTGTAATGTAAGAGGGTCTGTGTTATAATTACTATGTCTTGTATTCTTCTCATATAGTATTAGTTAGTATTTTATGTAGTAGTGGAAGCTTCCTCATGTTCTCTTTATTTTTTCCTCATTTTTCTTCTCAAGAATGCTTTTCTATTTCTTTATAGTTATTAGGTATATATATATATATAGCTGTAGATATGATCCTATATTCTTATGCTTTACTAATTGATCATCCTTTCCTCTCTTACTCAAGTCTTTGTCTAAGTTACAATCTAAGCCAAGTTTAAAATTATAATAGTCTATGTTTTTTAATATTCCTACTAGTAGGATTACAATTTGGTTTTAGATTGTTGTTAGAGTAACTAGATAAAGAATATGGGATTATAATAGAGTTTACAACTCTAGTATTACAACTTAAGTCTAAAGTTTGGATAAAAGAGAAAACTTGTATTATTTAACATAAGAAAACTTAGTAGAGTTCCTAGTATAAGTGAATCTACTCCATATATCTCTAGTACATAGTCTGTATATACTTTATATCTAACTTATTCTAAATATTATAAGTTATATAAATAAAAGTCATTATATCATATAATGTATAATATTACTCTTTTTATGTGTTATATGATGTTGTGACTGTGACTATTACATATGTAACCAACTTGTAACAGTCACATATAATATCATATTATTCCTCTTTACTAAGTTTAAAATAAGAAAAAAATAAAAAAGCATAAAAATGAATTAAAATAGAAAAATAGGAAAGACTTAAATATTAGGAGAGAAATAGAAAAGAAATAAGTCTATCATCTTCAAATCTGACATCCAAGAAAATTATCACAATTTTATCTAACTTGTATCTTCATAACTAATAGACTAATTCTCATAAACCAAGTTGTACTAAAAAGCCTCAAATGAGGGCTATTTGTACATATGCAAGATGTACAAAAGTAATAGTAGATTACTGAAATATTAGACCATCAGTAACTACAAGTTTCATTGGCTATTATCTCAGGAACAACTAAACAGATTCCTATAATCAAAGTTACATGAAAAAGCACTTATCAAATAGTTTCTAATAATATAATTAGTTATTTTTTAAAACTAGTCTGATATTTGCTATGATAGATAATAGCTCCACTAAGTATAAATTTTGATTATGTAATAAAAATAGCTTGTATGCAAACTATTACTATTTTGTATAAATACTTCTATATCTAAGAATTAGACTTCATACTTGACAATATCATTTATCATCAATTTTCATAAATAATTATCCCTCATTATCATTGATATCTATATTGATCTTTATTATCATTGTCATTATTATTGAACTTCTAAATCATTTTTAAATTTCTGAGAATGTATCTAAGGTTCAGATATTATAAATAAGTAAATAGTTCATTTTGTAATAGAAATCCTAAAATATATTGTTCAAAAGTACTATATATATGTATTCTTTCTTTTTCTCTTACCACCATCTTGCATGGCAGTACTTATTAGAGAATTAGGAAATATATCATCTTCTGCTATTGTTATGAGCTCTAACTCTTCCAACATAGACTCCAGTCAAGACATTAACATGGTTATTGATCCCTTAGAAAATCTGTTTGATATAGGTGACAATTATGACGAGGTAAGAGATTGCTCTTTTAAAATGAGTGCACATAAACCTAGGTTCCTGTCAATTTTGTTGAGTGAATGTGACAAAGAATATCACATTCAAGTTAAGAAAGAAAGCAACAGGATGGTGGAGGATGAACCTGTCAACTCCATTGGCAGTATTTGTATCAAATATGTGATCCAGGAGGATCAGAACAATCAAGTCAGCAAGGTAGCTGACAGCACTTCTAATACAAGGCAATAGTGTATCCCAACTGTAGGACTTACTCTTAACCAGTCTAATGATGAAAACATGGTCAACATCCAACTTAACTATGATCCCAATCAGGCTCTGGACCCCAAGTCTTGGGATAGAAACTTCAATGCTGTATCCCTATACAGATCTATAGAGCATTTAGCTTCAGATACACTTAACATCAAGGAATTGCTTCTTAGAATGCGAAAATACATTTCAGATAAATCTATCAATGGTGATAAAGCTAACAAGGTTAAAGACCTTAAAGGTATGAATAAAGCCATGTGGGAATTTATTTCTACTATTTATGAGTTACACTGGGATAGCCTTTTTGTGGATGACAACAAGACGACCTTTAGGAACAAAGTCAGGTTTAAATTCATCCCTCAAGTCATGAAATCTCAAGTACCCAACAAAGGAAAAGAAGTTGTCAAACCTACCTTCATTTCATTTCTCCTGCCCCCTATTCCAGCTAAATCTATGAAAGAAGTTAAAGAAATTTCAAAATATTTCAAGAAAAATAACAAACCTCTTACAAAGAAATCTTATGCTCAGGCCTCTTTGTCTAAATAAGCTTCCATCACCTCCTCCCTTAACATTGCAATGAACACACTGAAGATCAAGGAGATATTCCCCTATCTCCCTAACAAGAAAATTGACATGATTCATAAAGTTATCAATGGTTTAGATGACAAACCTAAACCAAAAATCATCATGACTACTAAGGGTCTATCTTAAAAGCAAGTAATCATACCAATGAATAAGGATCTCAGCAAAAGGTTCACCAAAGATGCATCTACTCATGTCATCAACATAAATTGCTCTCTCAAGAACATATGTTCCAACACTATAGCTGACTTTATATATACTGACAATAAAGGAGTTATCATTACTACTAACAACGTCACTTCTAATTCTGATCTCCAAGAAATAGAGAAATATGTTAAAAATTCTCTCTTAGATAACAAAGACAGTATCATTTTAGCAAGGCTCTCTCAATCAAAGTCTTACCTTAAAATTGTAGGCATCTTTTACTTCATCGACAACTTAAACACTCGTATCTCCTCTGAGGACATTGAATATATTCTCAAAAACAACTACATCATCTTCAATGACATAGTTCTTGCTTCTAAACCATGTATTATCAAAGTTTCCCCCAAGTCTGACATGGTGATAGTTTGGATTGACATATGGGACACCCAAAGAGGCTCCAATGCCAGAAAAATTATCAATAGAAGGTTCAACATAGAAAATATCATTGTGATAGTGAGGGAAGCCAACATGAACCCAAGTGTCCCTCAATACAAGAATTGTTGGAAGTAGGGTTATACAGCAGGGGTTTGCCATATTCAAGGGTCCAAATGTGCCAAATGCAATGGTCCTCATTTAACTGAGCACCACCATGATTTCACATGGTGTTGCAAAGCTAATGACAAAATTAATCCATCTAGTCTTAAAACCAAGAAGGGTGAACCCTGCCCTCATTCGTTCAAATGCCTTAACTGCAAGAGTTCTCATCTTGCTGACTCTAATGATTGTCTCTTCAAGAAACACCACTTCAATAAGGAGTAGCACACCAAAGAATATACCAAGCTCTGGAAAGCCAGGAAAAACTCAATCCATTTAAGCATGAATGATAATAAACTATGATTTTTGAAAAACTCAGGATCTTTTCCCAAAACATTCAAAAAAACAATTTTATAATCAATACAATCCTTAAAGTCTATGCTGATTTCGATATCATTTTTATTTAAGAATCTTCATAGCACTCAATTCATTTTGTTCCTAGTAATCTTAGCATTGAAGGTGAATCATTAATGGGAATTGTCAACCACCCCAACTGGCTTACCTTTGTTAGACTATCTACTTCACCTGGTGATCACACAAGAGTGGTAATGTTTATTAATATAAGACTTTCTTCTTTTTGTTTTTCATTTTGTAAAGATATTATTGACCACAAAGATATTCTCCTAGTTTCCTTCTTTAACAAAGGCGTCATGTACTGGCTTATGAACATTTATTCTGATTCGTCTCATACTGCTATCAAGTATCTTAAGGATATGGAACTTGATCTCAGAAATCTCTTGATTATGACAGGAGACTTCAATATTCATGATAGCTTATGGGATCCTTTTTTTAACTATTATTCCTCTATTAGCAATGATTTTTTTGCCATAGCAGATTCATTTGATTTCTCTCTTTCCTTTTTTCCTGATCCAGTACCCACTAGGTATTTAGACAACCCTAATGATTTGAACTCTGTCATTGATTTGATGTTCCTATAGTGTGGCTCTTCTAAGTTAAATACTCATTGCATCCTCCTAGATTGGCATCTTTCATCAGACCATGCCCTCCTTATGGTCACTATCCCCATCATTAAAGAACATATAGAATTGAGCAAATGATCAATTGCCAAAAACAGTGAAGAAGATGCCAAGTTCATTAAAGAAATTGTGGCATCCTTTTCAAAAGTAGATACATTGACTATTTTGAACATAGATGATTTAAAAGAAGCCATGTCAAAATTTGAGCACATCATTGACTGTGCTTGGTTCAAATTCTCAAAACCTGTCAGAATTACCAGACACTCCAAGAGTTGGTGGAATGACAAGTGCAGTCAAGACTTGGTCAAGTATCATTTATCTAGAACTGTAGAAAACTGGAAGACCTTCTAAAAGACTGTTAAGATCACGAAAAGAGAATTCTTCAATTCAAAAATTTAAGAAATTGTCAACAAAAAGCATGGACCATGGGAGCTTATAAACTGGGTCAATAAGTGTAAACTCCTTGCAATTGAAATGATTAAGCATAATGGGAGTCTGTATTTGGAATTAGATGTCTTTTGGCAAGCTCTCCATTTGTCTTTCAATTTAGCTCAATTCCAGTCAATAGATGAAACATTTTTAAATGAACTAGATTCTTTTTCTTCCTTGTCTTGGCTAGAATTCTCAGGAGAAGAATTTACTCAAGCAATCATCAATTGTTGTGATTTCTCTTCTTCCAAACCTGACAAGTTATCGTGGAGTTATCTCAAGTGTATCATTAAAAACAAAGTGTGCTTAAAAAATATTATTTCTATTGCTAACACTTGTTTTGAATTGGGGTATTGGCCTAATCACTTCAAGATTTTGTCAACAATAGTCATTCTCAAACCCAATAAGTCTTTCTATGACTCACTTAAGTCATTCTGACCTATTGTTCTTCTTAATACCTTGGGCAAACTCATCGAAAAGGTCATTGGGGAGAGGCTACAATTTCAAGTTGTCGAAAATAACTTCATTCATCATAGTCAGCTAGGAGGACTTAAATTCAAATTTACTGCTGATGCAGACATTGTACTCAGTCACTTCATCTGTACAGGATGGATCAAGAATTTGTTGACGAGCACACTTGTGTTTGACATTGCTTAATTTTTTCCTTCTTTAAACTATTGCCTCCTCTCTATAATTTTAAGAAAAGCAGGCTTCAATCTGAAAGTTGTTCAATTTTTCTCTCATTATCTGGTCAATAGGAAAACATCTTACTTCTGGAACAATTTTTCTTCTTGTCTCTTTGACATTAATGTGGGAGTGGGCCAAGGATCAGCCCTCTCCTCTATCCTTTCTACCTTATATCTTTCTCTATTTCTCTATATTCTTGAAAAATGTTTAAAAAATCTTGATCTTAAAATTTCTATTCTATCATTTATTGACAATGGTCTCCTCATTTCACAAAGCAAATCTTTTAATCTTTCTAATGCTTATCTCTTTAGTAGCTACAATGTTGCTTCTAAACTTCTTTCAAAATTTGGTCTCCTTGTAAAATACTTGAAGACTGAAGTTTTTCACTTTTCCAGATTGCATGGCAACTTCAATCCACCTCCACTAGACTTATCATCTATAGGTGGTCCTTCACTTGTTCCTAAAGACACTTGGCAATGCCTAGGCTTCATTTTTGACAGAAAACTTAGCTTTCATCAACATATCAACTTTTATTCAAATAAAGCCACCATGATGGTCAAATGCATGAAAATCCTTGGCAACTCAATAAGAGGATTGAATCTACTCCAAAAACATCTACTTTATAGAAGTTGTGCCCTTCCTATTATACTATATGGCTTTTAATTATGGTTTTATCATAAAGTCCCCCTATTGTATCCACTAAAGACCTTGGGAAAACTTCAGAGAAGAGTGGCCACATGGATACTAGGAGCATTCAAAATGTTTCCTTCATATGGTATCAAAGCAATTGCAGGTCTTATTCTGATATATTTACACCTGCAGAAACTTAGTAGAAGATCATAGTTAAGAGCTCATTCCCTTCCTGCTAATCACATTCTTAGATTGTTGATAAGCGACAACTCTATCATCCCTAACTCTATATCCTACCTTCATTATCACCTTCATTCCATGTTACTCAACTCTCTCACTAAGCAACAGTGTGGCCTCATCAAAGGTTACACTGTCGACATGGATAACAGGTTTAATGAGGTTTTTCCCTCATTCAATCCACTTAACCCAGAATTCCGGCCTAGTAGCAGGACCATAGATAACTTTTCTCATTGCTTTTCTTTTTATTCTTTTTCTAAGTGTAGTGATTGTTCTTTCAAGCTTCATACTCAACAACTCGATGATCTTGCCATTGAATCATCCTCATCAGTGACCAATGCCCTTGTAATTACAGATGCTAGTGTCAAGAACAGTGTTGCTATGTCTATCTCTCATATCCATGTCCACAATAAACCTGTGGTCAAGACTCTCTACTATGTTGTTAACATTATATCTACTGAAGTGGAATTTTTTGCACTACATTGTGTTATCAATCAAGCCACTGGCTCTTATGAAATCTCCAAAATCATTGTCATTACTGACTCATTCTATGCCACCAAGAAAATCTTCGACATGTCATCTCATCCTCTCCAGAAACATTTTACTCTCACTTTAAAAAATCTTAGAGAGTTCTTCAGCCATTGTTCTGGTAACATCATTGAATTTTGGGAGTGTCCAAGTAAAAGCAATTGGTATCTCTATAAAGCAGTTGATACAGACACAAAATCCTTTCATCTTGCTCCTTTGCTATCAAACAAATTTTCATGGGACTTCAGCAGAAAATTAGAGAGTGATAACATTATCAGCAAATGGAAGATGACATTTCAAGTATCAGACCTCAAAGGAAAAAGTTTTCTTGACCTTGTAGATGGAGATGACAACATTTTAGAACCTTCTTATTGCAAGAGTGGTATTTGGCTTCAATTTTTTGGCCACTCCAACATGCTTTGTACCAGAGCTATGAGAGCTATTACCAATCATGCTTCAATAGGAGAATTCTGACTTCACTTCTTCCCTTATAAAGATTTCAGTTGTTCATGTGGTCTATATCCAATAGAATCAAGGCGATATATCCTTCATGAGTGTAGAAGGTTCAACAAGTATTGGAATCCAAGGCAGGATTCAATTTCTCACATTATCCAATTCCTAGAGAGAAATCCAGGAGCTTTCACTTGGTGATCTTTTTATCTTAGTTCTTTTATTTATCTAGGTTCTTTTTCCTCCTTCTTTTGTTCCTTTCTTTTCTTATCTATCTTTCTTTCTTTCCTTTTTCTTTCCTCATGTTGTATTTGTTTCTATATACATAGTTACAAAGTAGCTACCATGATCTGCCATTGAGCCCTATGTAATAAATTGTTGATTTGAAAAAAAAAAGTACTATATACATGACTCACTTCTAAAGAAATATTAAAAGAACAAAACAAATTTTTCTAGAAACAATAGCTACTCTAAGTATCAAATAGTTTATTCTAATTAAGTAAGATATTAAATGGAATATTTGGTAACCTAATTATAGGATAATAGAGTTATATAGTCAAAATCCTCAATAAAATATTACTAAATAGTAAGAGCTTATTGGTTAGTGGCTGAAAGAGACAGATTAATAGTTATAAGAGAGTGAGTGTTAGGACAACTAGATAAAGATCATGGTGATACAATGGAGATTATGACTCTAGAAAGTCTTAAGAGATATATTTACTAAACAAAGTACAAGAGTACTTATCTCTAGAAAACTTTAAGAGAATAGAATGAGAACTTCTGAGGGCAATAACTATTCTAAATACTAGTAAGAATGAAAGTGTTTAGGAGAATTATCCAAAAAGGGAAGAAGCTTAGTATAGCAATGAACAGAGTAAAGTAGTACTATAATCTTAAGAATTTATATTGACCTTCTTAAAGTAGGCTGATAATGGTATAAGCACAGACCACTAGTCTGGGGTATATAAGGTAGATAATTGTCATATGTCCAGTTTATCTATTCTGAAGATATGTTCTTATAATGGTATAGTCATTACAACATCTCTAAGACAAGCCTGTCTTCTATAACAGCCATTCTTCTTACAACACATTCCTGTAGCAATAATGCAATAACTGGGATACTCCTATTGAACTCAGTCTTTTATGGTAGAATTCTCCTATCTAACCCTTGTTAGTGTCTTACCACTAAAACCTCCACTTGGAGTAATGATCTGAAACCATAAGCATCTCCTATATATCTAACTTGTATATAAGACTAGTAGTTACACTGTAATTTACTAGTTTGATAATCAACAAAGATAACTTCTATTGAACTTGATCTCCAGTGTTCAATAGTGATATACCAAATTAGTACTTACTTTTGTCTTAGACTTCACTTCATCCACTCATCTGAAGTTGTGACTATATAGCAGATAGATGGTGCAGTATATAATCTGAAGCCAAGATCATTCTAACAAGTCTACATCACCAAGCTCATTACATAGAGTTTCTATACTCTATATATTTTCAAGCCAACTCTATAGATTTTCACCTCTTGGTATGAACTACATCTGATAGTAAAGTGAAGTCACATGTCCAGAGCAGTACCTAAAGAATGAAAAAGATAAACAAACATACTAAGTCTGCAGATATGATGGTGTTATAGGCAGAAATAAAGATTGTCTGCTTAGTGAGCCAGTTAACTATGACCATGATAGTGTCAAATCTAGAGGATGATGGAAGTTTCTTGATGAAGTCTATAAAAATGGAATTCTATGGTCATTTGGGAATAGGGAGTTGCTTGAGAGATCTATAATGTTAGGAACAGACTAGCTACTGAACCAGTTACACTAAAAGTGCACAATGTCAAGCTTAGTTTTGATATCTGGCTGGTATTATATATGTACTTCATAATGTACTCCTGACAGTATTCTCTTTTAAGGCATGTAGTTCCTATATGGAAGTTAAAAAAATAGTTGCACCTAAGGATTATGCTATATATTGTAGTCTCAAAGCCTTGATAGTCCTATGGAGTTTCTAAAAGACCCAGTAAACTCTGCTTTACAAAGTGTCCAGTCTAATGGAAATATATAGCTAAGCAACTGGTACCATCTCTAGTAACACTCCTGGCCATATCATGCTTTCATGCTAATAATTGTCTATTTAAAGGGAATAGTTTTACTAGGAGTTAAACTGCCAACTACTTGAAAGTTTGATATCATATTAGAAACAGACCAGCTACTGAACTAGTTATGCTAAAAGTGCACAATGTTAAGGTTAGCTTTGACATCTAGTTAGTACTATATATGTACTTCATACTATACTCCTGATGTGTAAGACTTGTGATGTTGTGGTTTAGATTGTATACAAGCAATACAGAACTTGCAGAATTGTTGTATATGTGCATGGAGGCTGGGCCAAGGATATCCATGGTGAACTAGTTCCAGTATTTTGTTCTGACCAAAATGGCCAGCTAAAATGTGATCATGATTATACTAGAGAACATATGTGTGGAAATTACCAGCAAATAGTATGTAAATTCTGTTATCAAGATGGAGAAAACTATTAGGATCCATAAACTATTGGCTATCTGTAGGGATATGTTTTGTAGCAGTTGGGTCACTAGAAAGAACCAAAAGAATGTCTTAGTGCAGAGTGTTCAGATCAATGATCATAGCTATGTGAAGGGAAAGAAACAGGAAAACAGTAGCTTGTATAGAGGCTGCAAGTTGTTCTTGAATGAAGATTAGTTTGAAGTTGTGAGAGTTGACTGTGGTGTAGCCAGTATTTCTTCCTTTAGAGTAGATGTCCTACCATCTAGTGAGAATATCTAATTTGGTGTCAAGATGACAAGGACAGAACCTGATGACAAGGTAGAACTAAAAGAGATACTAAGACTACTATACTTGTCTCCAGGTCAACACCTTGATAGTAGAAAAATACTTCAGGTTTTTATGATTCATAACAACATTGATGGAATAGGCTGAACTCTCTGGATAGTGTTACCAAATTTTGAAAGCCTCAAAAATAGCAAGTAATTCCTTGTCATGTGTGTTATAATTCAACTCTACTGTGGTAAAAGTATAGGAGTGAAAGGTGACTGAATGAACTTCATTTTATTCATTCACAGTGGAAAGGATTGTAGCAAGAGCATAGCCCAAAGCATTAGTTTCCACAATGAGTTGAGTATTGGAAATTCAGTATGTAAGGATGGGAGCAGAGATGAATGTTTTCTTGAGAGAGTTAAAAGCATTATGACAGGAGGAATCAAACTTCTAGAAAATGTCCTTTTGAGTAAGGTATGTTAATGAAATGATAATGTTCAAGTAGTTGAAGATGAACTGGTAGTAAAAGTTAGTAAAACCTAAGAAAAATTGAATATCCTTGACTTTCTTGGGCTCTAGCTAGTCTTGAATAATCTTTACTTTATCATTGGACATGGTAAGACTAGAAGAAACAAGGATATATTCCAGATGCTCTACCAACTTAGAGTGAAATTTGCATTTCTTTGCTTTAGCATAAAAACCAGCCTTGTGGAAGTACTTGAGCACTTCCTTAATATGCCAGTAATGTTCAGATATGCTGTTTGAGTAGATGAGTATATTATCCAGATAAATTACAATACAGACACTCAAAAAATCAGAGAAAAGATTGTTTATGAGTTTCTAGAAAGCTATAGGAGTATTGGTAAGACTGAAGAGCATTACAGACCACTCAAATAATCTGTAATGTGTCTTAAAACTGGTCTTCTATTCATTACCAGTGGCTATGCAAACCAAGTGGGAAGCATAGTAAAGATCTATTTTTGTATATACTCAAGCTTTATGAGATAAGTCCAGTAGATCAGAGATAAGTAGAAGTAGATAGCAATCTTTTTTGGAAATATAGTTAAGACTGTGAAAGTTGACACAAAGGCATAGTAAACTATCTTTCTACTTAATGAATAAGACTAGTGCATCATGTAAATAGAAGATTAGTTAAATAAAACCTATATTGAGATTTTTCTTAATGAATTCCTTTAGAGCCTCTTATCTGAATACTAAAAGAGAGTATATAGGGCCAACCAGAGGTTGAACACCTTCTTCTAAGCTGATTTGGAGGTTATAAGGATAGTGAGAAGGAAAGACTTGAACTTTAGTTTTGTTGAAAATATCAGCAAATTTGTGATACTTGGTAGGGATATTGAAAAGATCAGAAGCCTTTACAAGTTTTTCAAAGTTGGCCTAGATATCTGAAAAGCAAAAACAAAGTTGAAACTTGCTAGAGCCTGGAAGTTTTAATATATATATAAATGTTATAGTACTAATAATAGCAATGTTGGATTGCCTAGAAATAGATATGGAGGTTTCAGATGCAGGTATGAAAACTGTAGAATCCAATGATTATAGAGAGATATCAGAAAATAACAGAGATACCAAATGTGTATTAGCTATGACATAAAAAGAAGCAAGATTTTCCCACAAAGATAGATGAAAGCTTATCAACCTATTTACTTAGTCAATTAGTGAATTGTATTAGGTAAGCCAGTTGTATCCAAAGACCAAAGAGCAAGAAGAATTGAGTAGAGTGATATAGAAGTCTAGATTCATACAATTACCAGTGGGGAAAATTATGAGCAAGTTGGTAATTTTGGAGATATTGTTGTTTAATGAACTATCAAACAAGCAGAGGGCAACTGGTGGAGTTACAAATATCTTCAAGTGGTAAATATCCACAAATTTTGAGTCTACAAAGTAATAAATAGATCTGAAATCAACTAGAGCTTGGAATGTGATTTTATTAAGATTATCTTGACCAACGATCAAGAGAAAAGTAAGAGAGATAAAGAGGAAGTGAGAATCAGAAAGAGTGAATACATTGAGTTGGATAGAACTCATTGCTATACAAGAGAGTTTAATATGGCTCTTAGTTTGTACAAAGTCCTAGGAGTTGTTCTCTATTTTTCTGAGAGTTTCTCAAAAGTAGCTGTAGGAGGGTTTGTAGTTACTAAAACACTATAGCCTTTGGGAGTGACTATGGTTTACTTTTTTTTACTAATATCCTCTCACTCTGTTATTTTCCAAAAACATATATTCATTGATTGAATTGTTCTGATATCAATTTTTTTGCTTTCTCTTCTAATTTTACTGCCTCTTTCTCCTCAACCCAAATTTCCTACTCTTCTACCACCTTTTGTACTTCCATTATTCTTTTCCTTTTTTGTTTTTTCTGCTTTTTCTTTTCTTTCTCCTTTTGCTTCTACTATCCTAGCTTTCTCTGTTTTGGTCTCTACTGCTTTTTGTTAAAGAAACCATCCACATTTCTCACATATATGGATCTTTTTATTTTTTTAGTTTGAATCTCTGCTTTTTTGGCAAATTCAGAACTCATTACTAGTCCCATTGCCCCTACTATCCAACAATACTTCTACTATTACCCCTTCCTATGTATTGATCATTTCTAGTCCTATTTTCATAGTGCCTTCTCTTAATATGTTTCCATTGTTTAGATTGCAACTGAATATATTATCTACTAAGCATTGTTGTTCTTGTATCCTATTCTCCTCCCTTAGCCTACAATTCTCTGTCTTCTTCAATTCTGTACAAAATGGCCAAATTCTTTACAGTTATAATAGTTTCTCTCTTTGTCCACATTCATGGTATAAGGATATCTTCTCATCTCTCCCTCTTCTCTCTTGTGCTTGCAAAATATTCCTGACTACTACTATATTTGTTCTTTTGACTCCTTCCATTAAAGTGGATCCTACTAGTACCTGCTATATCTCCTATCTCCTTGGTTATATTTGAGGAGAGGGAAGTTGTGGTCAGTATTATCAGACTCCCAAGTCTGCTATCACTTCTAAGCAGTTCTATCTGCTAAAAGTATTTTTGTACCTCAAAGTCCAATGGCTTTTTCTTGCCATAACTTCTTAACTTATGTCAACTTTAGTTTTACTGCTTAGGATACCTTTTAATACAATTTCACATTTCAGTAATAACCTTATTGGAGTATATCTGCTAAATATCTGACAACACTCAAGACATATCTACCAAAGAGGCCAATTATCTCCAAGGTCTCCAACTTGTACTATTCAATCTGTCTAGATAGTTTTGCTTGTTTCCAGACCAAGTATTATTCCTGTGAACAATGATTCTAATTGGGAGGATACTCCTACTACCAATCCAGCTATTAATAAACCTAATTCTTTGGCTTACTTCCAGTCAAAACTCTGATACAGTGGTAATACTAATGAGCAATTGGCCAATGTACTCAGCTGTATTTCAACTACACTTACCACTAATCAAACCCCTGGCCCTAATTCTAATTCAAGAAGAACTAAAGCCCATATTCCCAATACTTTCAGTAATACTGTGCCTAATAAGTTTAATAATTTCTTATTTTAACATCATTTGTATTTTCATATTAAGCCCATGCAATTTGATACAAACATTGCAAAATTAACTTTGTAATGACCTATCTTACTGGAGTCATCTAGAACTAGTTTGAGATAAACCTTAACTAGAAAGACTGGGATATACTACAAGACTAGCTCTTCAACTGAAACTTTTTTGTTGATGAATTACATTGACACTTTGATCTTTTGGACCCTATTAGTGAAGCAGCTACCATACTAAGTAATCTTCACATAAAGCATAACAATAAGATTCTTAATTACTAAAGGCTCCCCAATTGGATTCAGGATCCTATTTCTACTCAGAAATAAGATAAACCTACCTCATTTCAGGACATGTATGTTTTAGTAATAATCATTAATCATTACTACTAGGAATGTGGCCACAAATGTTATTGTGCCAAGTAGGCAGAAAAGGAGGCTCTTAAGTCTCACTTCTAGAAGTAAGACAAGGATTTCTTTGCTACCAATACTACAGCCTCTTAGAACAAAACAAACACATTTATAGTAACTTTATTTACCAAATCAACCTCTTCCAATATATTGTCTCTTGCTCCCAAAAAAACAATCTAATTCTCTGCAGATAAATCTCTCTCCCCAGTTGGCCAATAATAACAAGTTGAATAGTGACAAATGCAAGAAGTATTTCAAAAATAACCTATGCCTTTATTATGGAGTAGGAGATCACAAGTTGGACTTCTATTTCAAAAAAGATGTGAGACTATGTATTTGAGATAAAGAAAGAGTTTGTACCAAGAAAGGAAAAGATAGATCTATTACCTAGAAAAAAGAGGGAGGAGGTGTATAAGTTTGTATCAGAACAATTGAGAAAAGAGTATATCAGGCCCTTAAAGTCATCTCAAATAGCACTGGTGTTTTTTGTAGGAAAAAAGAATGGGAAGAAGAGAATAGTCCAGAACTATTAATACTTAAATGAATGGACAATTAAAAATTATGACTAAGGTCACATGAGATGTCACATAATATAATATCATAGAAATATATGATAAAACCTAGGATTATGATCAGAAAGTTATAAAAGTTACTAACATCAATAGGTATAACTATAGTATGTTAGCCTTATATAGAGCTCATTATTAGATATAGTTTATATCTTATTATCTAAGACCTATTAATAAGTCCTTAGAAGTCAGATAAGTAAATGTGTATTATTTAGATATATAGAATGCAGATATCAAAATGATCTTTGACTTTAGCCTATATATTGTACTTTTATTAGTTACACTAGTTATATATTTCAGAAAAGCTACTTAGAAGGATTTGTGAAGGATAAGTCTACTAGAAAATGGTAAGATGTTTATCCCTTACCACTGATTTCAGACATTGTAGAAAATATAGGTACAAAAAAGGTGTTCACTAAGTTAGATCTATGTTAGGGTTATAATAATGCATAAATAAAGAAGGAAGTGAAAGATGATGTTTAAAACTCCAGAAGGGGCATTTGAGCAAAAAGTGATATTTTTTGAATTAACAAACTTACTAGTGATCTTTTATACCACAGTGAACAAAATATTTTGGAATCTCATTAATACTGGGAAAGTAGTGAGTTTTATTGACAATATAATAGTAGGAACAGAAAAAGAGAAAAGATATGATAAAATAGTAGAGGAAGTAATAAAGAGGTTGACAGAAAATAATTTGTATGTGAAGCCAGAAAAGTGTAAATGAAAGGTGAGGAAAGTAGAATTCTTAGGGGTAGTAGCTGGACTGGAGAGAATAAAAATGGAAGAAGAAAAGGTGAAGGGAGTATTGGATTAGCCAATTCCAAAGAGAGTCAAAGACATTCAAAAGTTTTTAGGCTTAGCCAATTACTACCAACAATTTATAAAAGATTTCATGTCTATAGCCAGACTATTACATGATCTGGTAAAAAAGGACTAGAAATAGGATTGGGCTAAGAGATAAAAAAAGACATTTTAGGAATTAAAGAAGAGGTTCATAAAGGAACTAGTGTTGGCAATATCAGACTTAGACAAAAAAAATGAGAATGGAAGTAAATACATTGGACTATGTGATAGAGAGAGTACCATCTATGGAGTGTGAGGATGAGTGATGGAAGCTGGTAGCTTTCCTTTCAAAATCTCTAAATAAAACAGAAAGAAGCTATGAGATTCATGATAAAGAAATGTTAGCAGTAATCAGGGAGTTAGAAAACTGGAGACATCTTTTTGGAAGGCACAAAGTTCAAATTTGAGGTCTAGATAGATCACAAGAATTTGGAATACTTTATAAAGGCACAAAAGCTGAACTGAAGACAGACTCATTGGGCATTATACCTGTCAAGGTTTGATTTCACTCTGAAACATATGCCAAGCACAAAAATAGGAAAGGCAGATGGACTTAATAGAAAACTAGATTGGAAAGAAGGGACAGAGAATGATAACAATAATCAAATCCTAATTATGGACCAATGAATTCATAGCTTAAGAGAGGTAGTAATAGAAGGACTAGAAGTAGATATATTAGAAAAAAATGAAAATAGCTAGGAGCAAAGATAAGGAAGTAGTTAGAGTAGTAGAGAAAATGAAGAAAGCAGGAGTCAAAATATTGAGGAGGGATGAGTAGCAAATAGAAGAAGATTTGGTGTTGAAAGAAGAAAAGATTTATATACTGAAGGATAAAATATTGAGAATGGAAATAATTCAGCTACATCATGATGTACCAGTAGTAGGACATGAAAGGAGATGGAAGATGACAGAACTGGTAATAAAAAATTATTAGTAGCCAGAAGTGACAAGAGATATGGGACAATATGTGCCAATGAATAAAAAATAAAACAAAAGCACTGGTGGAGAAGCTAAAGCTGAGTGAGGTACTGGAAAAGCTGTGGACTTGTTTGACAGTTGATTTTATTACCAAGCTACTATTAGTAGCTAGAAAGAGTGTGATCCTGATAGTCTGTGATATGTTGTCTAAAATAACACATTTTATAACAACTATGGAAGGAACATCAGCAGAGAGATTGGTGAGGTTATTTAAAAATAATATGTTACAAATTCAGAACTTGAGAGTTAGTCAAGAGAAAGAACCTTATATTAGGATTAACACAAGAGAACTCAATAGAGAGCTCTGTATAAGATAATCTACCTTATATACCAAATTCACATAGTCTGTGCTAACTACTTCTAACCTACCCTAAACAGCCATGCATTAGCCTTGAAGTCAATATATGTTATACATGTTGTATAACATCATCTTTTCTAAATCTTCTACGTCCTTTTATGAGTCTTGTGACTATGTTATCTGATGTGACTGACAATGTGATCTTGTCACTCTGACCCTAATACTAGTTCTAAAATAAAATAAAAAGAAATCAAAAGGAAAAATAAAACTGAGAAAGAAAATAAGAAAAAGCCAAGTCTACCACTTTCAGCTTTGACATAATGTATGAAAGTTGCATGGATTGCCTGAGAGTGTAATGTTAGATAAAGGTCTACAGTTTGCAGCACAGCTAATCAAGGAGCTGAATAAAATGTTGGGAATTAAATCATAAACAAAAGGACTGAACAGAGTGGACAGCATCAGCAGAATTTGCAGTTAACCACAAAGTATATTCAGCAATAAAATTATCTCTATTTATGTCAAATTACAGCAGATAATTGAGAATGGGAGCAAATATAAGAAAAAAGGGAAAAATAGAAAATGTGATGGAATTTTCAGAAAATATTAAGAAGGTTCAAGAAAAAGTGGAAGTTGTTGTAGCAACCACTCACCAGAATGGCACTTGTAGTTTACTTACTTCAGCAAAGCTCTCAGTAGGCTATCTAGTAGTAGGAATTACAAGAGAACTCGACAAGGAGCCCTCGCTGTATTGCTTCTCTATTTATATAAATACAACATGGTCTGTGCTACAACAATATCTACCTGCCCTAATGTCCATGCATTGTCCTCATGTCCTATTACTTATCTACCATAAGGCTACCATGCCATATACATGTGCCCTGATATTATACTCTTAATCTCTGTCATATATATGTACACTATGTATATACCATGAGGAACCATTGTCCCTTGATGTCACTCCTAACCCTAACTCCTATCTAGACTCCTCTTGATCCTTCTAGACCCTAAGTCCTTCCAGACCACTCTAGACTTCTATCACATGACTTCCAGGTCATGTGTTCTTCCTCTGTTGTAGACTAATAATTAATTACTTATTTATGTCTAGCTAACTCTAACCCTAGCCAAAGTCTGTCCACACTCTCGTCTTATAACAGGAGTAGCATCGAGAAAAGCACAGGAAGAAATAAAACAACAAGTAGATAGGGAGAAAAGAGAAGTAAAAGTATGAAAGAGAAGTGATAAAGTAATACTGAGTACAAAAGACTTAGTATTTAAAGAATGACTAGCAAGGAAATTAGAGGACCAATATGTGGGTCCTGTTAGGTACAGTT
>Ga0157358_1000122_pt1 | contig 30006 bp, 16 predicted proteins | sample AttcapACBM2_FD_111484 | JGI IMG/M metagenome (GOLD analysis project Ga0157358, IMG submission 111484) | Fungus gardens microbial communities from leaf cutter ant in Botucatu, State of São Paulo, Brazil - Atta capiguara ACBM2 | ecosystem: Host-associated > Fungi > Mycelium > Unclassified ... | reverse complement strand
TGAATAGAACTTTATATTGGGTTAACACAAGAGAACTCAATAGAGAACTCTGTACAGGATTGTATACCTTATATACTAAAACTCCATGGTCTGTGCTAACTACTTCTAGCCTACCCTAAACAGCCATATATTTGCCTTAAGGTTATTATATGTTAAACATACTACATGACATTATTCTTTTAGAACCTTCTACACTTTTCCATATGACATGTGACTGTGTGACAGTTATGTCACATTAACCCTAACCCTAGGTCTCCAAAAATAAAAATAAAAGAAGAAACTAACAAATAAGAAAAGAAAAAATAAAATAGTTAGAGTCCACTGTCTTGAATTCTGACACCTATGTCTTATTTGTCAGCATTCTCTCTGACTCTTGCTTCTCAAATACTTTCAAATACTTTTGGAACCTTCTAGAAACCATTTTATACTTTTGTTAGTCGACTTTGGGCACTTTCAATATAATTCTGTTATACTCAGTGTGTAGGATCTTCTGGGACCATCAGTATTGTCTCACAATTTGTTTTCAAGGTTTGAACCTTTTAGCAATGAATTTCTTCACTATGGGACATGATCTTATTAGAACCATGTTCTATGTTTTGAGTCTTAGATTTAAACAAATAGTATTATATTATGCTTTTGTTATCAGTTCTTATTTGCTGGCAAAATGTTTGTTTCTTGGTGTACTAGGTTCTGGGTATATTTTTGTCTATTTCTCTATTTATTACTCTTATATTGATCTTGCAGTCTCAAGCATTTTATATATCTTGGAGTCACAATCATCTCGAGTTTCTTCTTCCTCTTCCTACCTTTCTATCTCTCTTCTTTGGCTCTTTCTGTCAAATCTATTATGGATCCCATCACAAAAATTTTCCCATTTGATTGAGGCCTATTTGAAAATAAAGTTGCCAACTTTTGGTATGCGAGCAATGTTGTTCTTAAGTAGTGTGAGCAATTAGAAAGGAACATACTACTTAAACTATCAGCTGCATTGACTGGGCTTGGATTCTTGTCCAGTGTGTGATCAATGCTAAGTGTTGGGTACAGGATGCACTTACCACTTGTAAATTCAAGCTCTCCCCATATAGACTCAGGAGCAGAACACAAGAGTGCAGAGATACAAGTACTGTTTTTGCCTTTGCTACCCTATGCATTCTTGACTTTGTCCTTCTCGTTCTTCCTGTTTTCATTTCAGATACATGAGAAGACAGTTCTTGTACCCTTGTTGCTGATGACATTATTGTTGTCTGGTGCACCTGTAGATTTGTCTGTGTTTGCATGGAGAGTATTAGTCAATAATATCAGTGTCATCAGGTTTGTCTTCTCACTCTTCAATTAGGAACATATATCCAATGCTGATGATCTTAGCATAGTATATGGCTATTGCTCAAGAAAGATGGCTTGGGACCACCATATTTCGTTCTATTGCTTCTGTGGAACAGGATGATTGGATATAATCCATTACAACTATCTCATGGTATATTTGTTCAATTCCTCACCTTGGTTAGTATTTAGGTCCTCCAAACAGAAACCATTTTATCCACCATTCTAATTTCAATTAAATCTTCCTCTTCATCTTATTCCTCCTCTAATATTCTTGCTATCTCCATTTCTTCTTCCACTATTGGTTTCCTAAATTTTTTCTTCTTCTCTCTCTATACTTTTTCTTTTTTTTGCTCTTTTTCCTTCTGCTTCTACTATCCTGGCTTCATCTGCTTCATCTTCCATTACTTCCCCAATTCCTCTGGACATCTTGTTATTTTTACCTCTCTCATTTTCCAATCTATTTCTGAATTGTGGCATGCCAGCCACAGCATCTCTAATATCATGCTCCATTTCTGCCTATCTATCACATCTATTTTTATTCTCTCTTTATGACCTTTGAAAAACAATTCTACCTCTACTGTATGCTCTATTGGTCCTTTATGATTAAAATACCATCTACATTCCTCACATATATTGGCCTATCCAACTTCTTCTTCCTAAACTGGTTTTTCCTTACAAACTCTGAACTCATTACCAATCCTGTTGCTCCACTGTCTAACAGCACTTTTACAATGATATCATCTTCATCCTTCTCCTGCTTCAATCCTATCTTCACTGTTACTTCTCTTAGCAATTTCTTCTTCTTTTTCACATCCTTATCTGCTTCTGTCTTTTGTACCTCCACTGTTTTCTCTTTCTTCAATCTTTCCTCTCTTAAAATTGTCTTTCTGTCTTTTTTTATTTCTCTTCCACTATATTTATCACTTTATTCTTTAATACTTCAAATTTATTTAAGAACCTCTGTGTTAGTCTCTCTTCCTACCTATTCTCTGTCTTTCTACAGTAATGGGCAATATACCCAAAACCTCCACAAACAAAATATATCCTCTCTATCATTGCTCTTTCCCTATTTATTTCTCTCCTTCTTTCTTATGTCTCCTACTGTCTCTACTTCTTTTCTGCTTTTCTTTCCTCTCTTGTTTTCATTTCTTCTACTCTTTTACACTTGTCATCTACTCTTTTTCTTTCTTATTCTTCTTCCTTTTTATTTCTCCTTCTTTATTCTTTTTCTTTCCACCTTTCCTCATTTTCTCTCCTCTACTATTTTCTTTTCTGCTGCCTCCTCCTTTTCTAATTCTCTACTACATATAATTCCAATATTTGTCTTTGTAAATTCAATAGAAACATGTTATTATCTATCACTTGCTTTAACAACCTTGTTGCTTTCTCTTCTCCTACACATCTCTGATCAATCCATTCATATTTACTTGACTAATATCAATAATATTCTGATTAAAACTACTCATTGTCATGATATCTGATAATGAAAAATGATATGTCCAAAAGTATTCCTCTGTAAGTGCTAGCCAGTATTCTTCTTACCTAACCTTACACTGTTTACTGACTACTTGTCTACTGCTCTACTAATTACTGCCCTAATGAACACTAGCTAATATCCCTAAGAAGAAAATCTTTAAGCTAGACATTTCCTTATTGGATAATGCCATTCCTTCATGTGGAAAGATCACAATGAATCTTCAGACTTTTACTCAAAAATAACAAGTACACTAATAGAACACTATCCAATTAAATGATGAGTATTTCTAGCTGGAAGCCTAGTCATCAACATCCATTACAACCTTCTAGTAGATGCTATCTACTTCTTAAGCTTAGAGTCTGGCTATAAATGATTTATAGTAATTGACTACACTGGTTGCATACTGAGAATGATAAGAGAGTTAAGAAAAGAAGACTGTGTGATGCAGTGTTTTTGAAGAGAGTTGAGTTCTACTGTTGTGGCAACTACTAGTCAAAAAAGACTAATAGCATACTAAGTAAACTTATAGGTAAAGTATCTTGTGAAGATCATGAGAAAACTTAACAATAAGTCCCTAATATATTCATATACTATTTATACAATAGATATATGGTCCATACTAGTGATAAATAACCATATCCTAAAGTACATGTGTTGTCCATTAGTTCACTATACTATTATCACAAGATAAACATACTGCAACTATGTTTTTGATATTATTGTTCTAGCTCCTTCTACTATATTTTAGATCTATGACATTACATTATGTGACACATCATGTGATCATGGTCACATGCCTCTTCATCACCCAAAAAAAAAGAAACAGAAAAATCAAATCAAGAAAAAGAGATAAAAAGAAAAGAAAATGTTAGAGTCTAATAACACTTATCTCCAGGAGAATTCTAAAAGAAAAGAATAAGATTTCCTAAAGATAGAAGCTATTCTAAATACTACTCATGTATATTTGAATCTAGCAGAACAATACTGGTATAACGAAAGAATGATTACATCTAGATAGTCAGGAACTCTAGTAGAAGTATCTAGAAAATTAACTAGAAAGGAAGAGAAGTTCACAGTAATGATATATGGAATAAAAGAATGTTGGTATACTAGACAGTACTTGATGGGGTTTTAATAGCAAAGAGTAATAGTGTTGGTTTAATAAACTTCATAAAGTTATCTGCAGTGTTTGGAGATTTTTGACTGAGGAAAGCTGAAAACTCTGTAGTGTTTAGTATATATTGGTAGTAATGGAGTGCTTGAATTTTGTGTAAGGACTGGTCCTCTTACAAGGTGGTTAAGAACTCAGATAGAACAATCTAAAATATTGGCTAGAATTAGTAAAAGCTTATTAAATGATAGTAGAAGGAACAGAACAGTGATTATTTATACAATGGTACTTGATAGAGTTTGGGAGCAGAAATGACAGAGCTGACTTGACAAACCTTATAGAATTAGTGGTAGTATTTGAGGCTTGTGGTCTAGAAGAGGAGAAGTTTACAGATTTAGCTATAGACATTAGTAGTGTTTGAGATTGGAGATTTTGCAGAGTGGTAGGTTCTCTTATAATTGTGAACATTCAGGTTATTATTATCTTATATCCTTTATCACCATCAGATAAGCCTTTACTATCTCTAGATAATATTCTGAATATTTTCATCTAAGTTTTTAACAACTCAAATACTATTATTCACTGTTATTGTTTAATTAGATCAGAATATACTCTAGAGTATTTAGAATAGTTTCTGCCTTTAGGAAATCTCATTCTATTCTCTTAGGATAGATTAAGTGTGATAACTTATCTATAGAATGATGTGACTAGTTTTTGATAGTGATCTTGGCTTTAACTTATATATTACACCAACTATATGCTATAAGATTATATTATCAGACTAAGGCTATCAACAACCACTAGTCAGGATAACTATGAAGTTTAGAGATTCCAAGTTTTTATTAGATTTAGGCTACTTATCACATCTTGATTTAGCAATAATTCACAGATAATGTCTTTTCTCTTATTTGCATTCTCTGATCTCTTCCAGTGTAGATCACATCTCTTTATTCTATCTCAGATGTCCTTACTGGACTCTTGCCAGCTCTATGGACTTTTATTTCCTAACATCCAAGAATCACTAGCAACCAGAGTAACTTGCTTAGTAATCTCCATACTAAATAACTACTCTAGATAATATACTTAGTATATAAACTAGTAGTTTACACTGTAATAGCTTATCCTAGAAATCAACCAAAACTAGCTAATACATATTACTACCTTTTAGTAGTATTAATTCCCTAAGTTTTCTAAGTTTTCTTCTAAAATATGCAATCAATACAACTTATAAAGATATAGCATATAAGCTGAAGCCAAAGGTCATTCTAACCCTATCTTTTGTATTCAATACTACTACTTATACTAAGTATACTTAGTATATATACTATCTAATCTTAATCTATTACTACTATAAAATATTCTATAGCATTTCATAATATGTAACTAGTTATATAATCTTATCATATAATCTACTATTTAGCTAATTCTGGAAATATAAATATAAATGAGAGAATAAATAAATATTGATTATAGCTAAATAACTTATAACAATATATACTAATTACTAACTAGTAAAGACTAGACTCTGTTTGGATAACTTCTTATTTTATCTTAGACTTAGATAAAGAAGTGTGATGGATGGATGACACCTGTCATAGGGTTGTCACACATGTCACACAATCATATAACATAAAGAAAGCCATAGAAGATTCCAGAATAAATAATGTTATATAGTATAGCTACAATATATCAATTTTATGGAAAGCATATAGACTTTAGGGTAGATTATTTATAGCATGCACACAGACCACATTCTGTGGTATATAAGATAGATTAGTTTGTAACAGAAACTCCTTTAAATTATCTTATGTTACTCAATATAAGAGTATGTTTTTTGTTTGACTTTGAGACTTAAGCCATAATATATATTAGAAGATTTTTTAGAAGCAAGTAAGTGCTATGAGCTATTATGTGTCAGAACAATTATATAGAAGTACAAATAAGCTTCAAAGTTTTAAGAAAATCTAAGTATATTTTTAAAATATCAATTATATAACTTACTTTCAAGAAAACCTAAAAAGACTGTTTTATGTACTTGACTACCATTTTAATTCATCAAATCATTGCTTATATTAAAATAAAATAATGATGCAATTAGAATTAGAAATAGTTAGAATCAAAAAGAAGACTAACTAGAGAGTTAATAGTAGAAGAGCAAATAATAGAGTAAATAAACATGAAAGAGTAGATCATATCATAGATGTGTATAGAAGAGCAAATAAGATATCCAATCATGGAAAGATTTAATATACACAAAAGAGCAAGCTCTTTTATATTGTAGTTATAACTAAATATTAACTATATTTTTCTTATTTTCATTTCAGACTTAGTGAATTAAGATATTATGTAATCAGAATCACATGACTAGTCACATAGCATAAAATATTAATATTCTAAAAAGTTTTATCATTAGTTATAAGTTAGAATTAGATTATGTATAAACTAAGCTAAAAATACATAAGTAAATAGTGTAATTAAATAAGTTGTATAATAGTAAGAAGGTAAGTATATTAGAAGTAATCTTATCAATCTTATCATAGTTACTGTGGACTTAAACTTGGGATTGTATCTCATTTAGTTGATACATTACATGATTATATACTACTATCTCTTAATATGTTTTATAACTCTTAGTTATGTATAGTTGTTTATAGATGAAATGTTATCTTATGATCTTTAATCTTAGTTATTTAAAGTTGTCTACAATTGTTCATATTATGGTACACTTAGACTCTTATATTTTATTTTGATTTTCTTTTTCTTTTATCTATTTTGATTTGATTTTTCTTTTTTATTTTATTTCTTGGATAATGAAGAGATATATGATGCATTACATAACATTATGTCATAAGCCTAGAATATAAGAGAAGAGGCTGGAAGAATGATGTTCAGATGTATGTATGTTTACTTCATAGCTGACATATGGACTTCAGAGTAGGATTATTTATTACTAGTATAGACTATGTACTTGTAATATAAATAGGGTAGCAATATATTAGGAGCTTCTTGTTGAGTTCTCTTGTGATATAAGACTACTTAGTATACTATTGACTGTCTTAGTTAGTGGTTTCAATAGTCTATAGTAACTCCTAAGTAATCAGATTACTGTTACAACTCAAAGTCCTTAGAGTAGGACAATAAGACAAATCCTTGTATTAAGGTTTAACACAAGAGAACTCAATAGAGAACTCTGTACAAGACTGTTTACCTTATATACTACTGGCTTATGGTCTGTACTCTACTACTTTAGCCTATCCTAGAGGTGGATCCAAGACTGCCAGAGCCTGAGCAGCAATAAAGCCAAAAGTAGTGATGGGAGAAAAGTAGAATTGAACATGAACTTCAGGCGGTTGCGCAACCGGCACATAACCTGTTGAAATGAAGTGAAGACTGTTGGAACATGCTCTTTAAGCTCATAGATCATAATATTCCCACACGCCTTGACGGCCCAGGTTCAGTTTTCTTTCTCGCCGATCACAACATGCCTCCACCTCACTATGACTTTCTTATCAAGGTAAACGAATTTTATTGCGCTCTCTCTGAATTCTCACACTGACCACGCAGACAACAGCTCCTGCTCATCGGTGATTCGGGTACGCTGTATCACACTTACACTTGTACTGCTTCTGAGCAGCCTACTGTCAGGTGTCGGGAAGTCCTGCCTTCTCCTTCGTTTCTGCGACGATGCATGGACTCCTTCCTTTATCACAACGATTGGTATCGACTTCAAGATCCGCACGATTGAACTTGACGGCAATCGCATCAAGCTTCAGATAGTGCTTCCTATCACCCTCACTTCGCACTAACATTCGGCTAATTCATTTTCCTTCAATTAGTGGGATACTGCAGGCCAGGAGCGCTTTAGAACAATCACTACAGCATATTACCGCGGAGCAATGGGCATTCTTTTGGTATACGACGTCACGGACGAGCGATCCTTCAACAGTTCGTAACGTATTTCTCTCGATCTCCCAAAAGTCTCATGCTCAGAATTCGTCAGATATTCAGACCTGGCACTCAAACATTGAGCAGCATGCCTCAGAAGGTGTTAATAAGATTCTTATTGGCAACAAATCGGATTGGATGGATAAGCGAGCGGTTACTGAAGAGCAGGGCCGTGAGCTTGCAGATGAACTTGGCATTCGCTTCATAGAGACGTCGGCCAAGGTTAACGAAGGTGTCGAAGAAGCTTTCTTCACGCTCGCTAGGTTCGTCGTTCCCGACATTTTTTTCAATTGCTGATTCATACCAATTCAGGGATATTAAGACTCGTCTCATTGATTCTCAAGTCGATGCTGCGAGTCCGACGACTGGTGTTTCTGTTGATGGTGCCGTTCGTGTCGACCAGTCCACTAACCAAACAACGCTGGGCTGTTGCTCATGAAACACCGAGCCATATTCGTATCCGTATTCCTCGTCGGCGTTAATCTTGCATCCACCTCATTTTGCACGCGTAATGATGTGGTTGGTTTGTTCATCTCTGACCACTTCCGTCGCATCTTCGTTGTTTTTTGGTGTCTTACATTAAACAATATCCCAGAGTTGTCGATTATTGACTGTAATGTAACAATACACCTATGCCCGACCGTCTGGGGTTCACGGGGATTTTGTGAGCCATGATATTCGCCAGCGAACATATTAACATCGTCTCTTGATGCATACCGGACAGTAGCCCAGGTTTCAGAAATTCAATGCTCATGCATGAGCTCTAGGCTGACAGGTGAATCTTTCAGCTAGAGTTTCAACAGCATAGCAGTAGCTAAGTCACTTGCTTCGAGCTCACAAGATGTAATACTTGAAGGTTCTCAGACTTAGAGGATTTTGTGGACTTAGTCCCATGCCATAGGCACCTCTCCACTAACACTGCTAGACTAGGAAAACACACCAGTCCTGGAAGAAGACCTTCTACCTCACTCAGCAATTGCTCCATTTTTGGCTGAGTCCTGGACCAGAATGTATCACCTCCAGCAGTCAATGGGTCTGTTAACTGAAGTTCTTGATTGACTAGCAGATTGGATAACCAGACCCTACACAGACCCTTGCACCATTGACCACTCTCCTTTTCCAGTCCTGACTTTACTTCCATGCCAACCCAGCATAATTTTCAGCAGATATCATGAAAATCAATTTTGCAATGGCCTATCTCACAGAGATTACCCAAGATTAGTTTAAGGTTGGCTTCAACTGAGAAGATTAGGGTATCTTCTACCTTCTGCAACTAGCACCAAGATTGGAGTTACTTTGTTGATGAGCTCCATCATCATTGTTACAATCAATAATGTCTCATGTTCTACAGAGGTTCACCTCATATCTTGAATGCTTTGAACATGTACTGGGGTTGTTTCATTTCTATGCTTTCTATTTGCTGTACCTTGTGTTATTCTCATGTTGTATCAGTCAGTACCTCATATAATAGTAGAGATCTCCTCATGTTTTCCTTGCTGACTTCATATTGTTTCTTTAAGAATGCCTCTCTGTTTTCTTATGATTGTTAGGTATATATAGTTGTAAATACAGTTCTGTATCCTTACACTTCACCAATTGTATCACAAAATGAACTACTGACTTATTTGTGATATCTAAACCTTGGGTGAACTCTCAGAGGTTAGAAGTGATTCAGAAGTTCAAGAGAATGATGATAATAAACAAAGATGATACAAAATATCAAAGATGATAATTGATGACAAATAATATTGTTAAGTCTAAGGCAGAGTGTTATAATTCTAAGCTTGGCTCAGGTTGCAACTTAGGCAAAAACTGTTAAAATCAGAGCACAGAAGACAATTACAAAGTCTTAAAAGCCTTATATATCACTTTAATAGCTCAGAAATCACCTAGTAAACTGTGGACAACTGTAAATGACTAGAGCTCAAGAACATGTCTATAGAAAGTAATACATGTGATCATGTGATATACTGACTAAATGAGACACTATCCTGAAACCAAGTCCACACCAACTATAATATGACTGAGAAGATTAATTCTAACAAAAACTTAAGTAAGAGAGAAGAGATGATCAATTGGTAAAGTGTAAAGATATAGGATTGTATCTATACCTATATATACCTAATGACTATAAGAAAATAGAAAGATATTCTTGAAAAGAGAAATAAGAAAAATATAAGGAGAATATGAGGAAGCCTTTACTACTATATGAAATACTAACTGATACTATATGAAAAGAATACAAGATGCAATAATTGTAAGTTATAAATGAAATGAATCCTAAAACATGTGTTAAATAAGGCATAAGTGACAACTAAGAGATTTTAGTAGCCTTAAGAAGTAATCTGATAACTCAGGAGTCACTTAATAAACTATAGACAACTTTAAATGACTTATATTAAATATAACTGACTAAGAGTTATAAAACACATCCATAGGCAGTAGTACATACAATCATGTGATATACTAACTAATTGAGATACAATATCAAAACTAATTCCACAATAACTACAGTTAGACTAATAAGATTACTTCTAATAACATATCCAAGGTATGTTTAATATAAGGTAAAATTTTGTAAAATATAAGGTAGAATTGTTTGTAATATAAAAGTATATATATATAAAAGAGTGATAGTCTATATGCAAGCTGTTTCCATCACATGATCAATATTTATACTTGATAGGAACTATCATCTTTCATAGTAGATATCAGGCTAATTTTAAAGGATAACTAATTATGTCAATATATTGATATACTTGTATTTCTATAAATCCTAATTGTTATGTAATATACCATATATTACTAGAAACAGTTTGATGAGCACTTTCTAATGTAAGTTTGATTTTGTGAATTCATCTAGCTATTCATGAGATAATATCCAATGAAACTTTACAGTTACTGATAATCTAATATCTCAGTGGTTTATTATTACTTTTATACATCCTGCATATGTACATATAACTCTCATTTGGAACTTTCTAGCACAACTTGACTTGTAAGAATTAGTTCTCTAGTTGTAGAGATACAAGCTGAATGAAGTTTGTAATAAATTGATTATTATCTTTTTTCTTACTCAAACATTTGTCTAGATTGCAATATTTACCAAGATTAAGATCATAACATTTAGTCAAGCATTACCAGGCTCATTTTACAAAAGAAAAGTATATAATGGTTAGGCTACTAAAACATCATAATAGTTAAAAATACAATGGATAGCATTATAATTAGACCACTAAATAGATATAACAAATAGAACAAGGTAGGGACTAGTAACCCCAAGCCAAGCCCTTATCATTAAGATACTTAAAGAAATACTTAGATTATTTAGAATCACCAAAAAAATGCTTTAAAAGAAAGCTACAAAGAGTATTAAGCAATAAAGATATGTTTTAAGTATAGACAACATCAGCACCAGCAGAAATAATATAAAAGATGGCAACACAAAAGAAACATCATTCCAAACTCAAGATAATTTGATAAGGACTGGACAAAATTTGAAGACTGATGGAGCATGTAATTGTTTCACAAGAGTAACAGAGTTATAGTAGCAGACAACAAGATCACTATAGTATTGGCCTGACTTAAAGAGGCATAGTTGATATATACACATAGAAGAAGATAGATGTGATAGAAGGATTATGAACAAATTTGGTCAAGAAATCAAAAAAGCATATTACTAATTTTATGATTAAAGTTTTGAAGCATTATTCATAAATACCAAAGTAGACAACACCCACATAATATCTTTACTAAAGAATAGAAGGCAGCTATTATATGTGTTAAAAAAGAATATGAATCTTCAGAGAGAAGATAAAATTACAATTACAGAATAGGACCTGAGATTATATATAGAGGACAAGAATTATTCATAGATAATGGAAAAGCCAAAGACAGCTACAATAAAAAAAGAGAGACAAGCATTACAAATATAACAAAGTAGAATATTTCATAAAAGATTGTAGGTCAGGATAGAAGATGAAAAAGAAAAGTGTATAAGAGAAATTAGGAGATGAAGACAGGGTTGACTAAAAATTTGTCAAAATTTTGGAGCAGACATGGTATAACAAACCTTTGTATATAGTAATTCTTCAAAGAAGCAATATGTTATTCCACAAAGAAGAGGTAACAAAGAGAAGAAACTCAACATGTGTACAAATATAAACAACTGGTGAAGAAATATCTATTCAAAAGGTAGTATTTGAAAGAGGAGAAGTGCAAATGGAAGATGAAAAGATCAAGGTAGTTAAGAAATCAAAAACAACTACCAAGATAAAAGAAGTAGAAAGCTTTTTAAGGTTTGCAAATTTTCATTGACACTTTATCAAGGACTTGTATTATATGACAAAACCTCTCAACAAGCTCAAACACAAGAATAAATGAAAATAGAAAGAAGAATATCAAAAGACATTTGAAGAATTAAGAAACAAAATCACTAGTCAACCAGTACTCACTCTACTCAAAAGAGAAAGAAAATTTAGAGTGGATACTGATTGCATTTTTATCAAGAATAATGTAGATAGCAGAGAGAAATTATAACAACAAAGAATTACTAGGAATAGTGAAAGCTCTAACAAAGTGGAAATATTTGCTAGATACTACAGAAAAGTCTGGACCAACTACAAAAATTTTGGGAAACTACACAAACTCAATGGATGACAAGCAAAATAGTATCTTAAGCTACATTATGATTTTCACATTATACCATATTCCAGGGAAAATAAATACAAGAGCAGATATATTATCTAGGAAGGATCAAGTTAACATGAAAAAAAGACATAAAGATGCTCAGGAACAAATAATGGAAGAGAAAATGAACAACAGAAGCAGAAATAGTGATATTGAGAAGAAATCAGTAGTAGAATTTTAGTATAATAACAAGACTTAATTTTGGAAGACACCTATGAAAAGAATATTCAATAATAAAGAAAGAATTATAAAAACTGGAGACTTTCTTTAAGAAACTATAGAGAAGTTGAAAAACAGCAAAAGTATCTATGAAAAGGTCAATCTTTATTTTCTCTCTTGAGTAGTATAATAAAGTCAAGATTATTGATAGTACATTGGATATAAGGATTGGGAGAAGTGTGAGCAGTTGCAAATTGAGTGGTGTAAAACATGTTTTTTTCAGTGCTTTTTTAAGATGTTGATACATGATATGATTCTGTTTCAGTGATTCCTTAGTCATGATTATTTCCATACTCTTTCCAATATACCAAGAATTGCATACTCCTGACTTATTTTTAGTATTCTCATACTTCTTTCACTTTGTATTCTTCTTTCTCATTGATAATGTCAGGTAGTGGTACCAGATTTATATGTTGTCTCTTGAATTATGGTTTTTACATTATATCAATAAGTTCTCATGAAACACATTGTGTATTGTCTATTCTTCTAGCAGTTCTAGTTGGAACACTTCTTATTCTATTTTCTTTATAATCTTGAAGAGTCTATAGTATTTCTGGTCCAACTTCTTTGAGAGTTACTTCAATTGGATATTTTTTTCCTCCAGCCACACATTATCTTCTTATTTCAATCCCTGAGAGTTCTATCTTTTTTTATCATATCACTTCTTCATTGTTTTATTTGGACAAAAAAATATTACATATTAATTAGAGGGATCAAAACCATATCTGATATTCAACTCAAGATTCAGAAAATTATAAAACAAGCTAATAATATTAATGATCAACTCACATACATTGGAACTGTTATATTACAAGCAGAAGAAAAATAACTAGAAAGGAATATATAGAATATAAAAAGAATTATAAAACATCTTATATAGAGATATGGAATATCAAGTATACTACATTCAGATCCTACTAGTTGATAAACCAGACCAATATAATAGAAAAGGAGTTGCAATAGTAAATAAACATGTCAAGATACTACAAGAATTATACTAAGGCATTATAGTATTTCTGAAGCCTGAAGTATAAAACATTATATCTCTACCATAGTTGTTCTAATAGGGTTATTATAACTTTTGGTCACTCTCAAAGAAGAAGCTGGATTTCAGACATAAAGAGAATCTAGTTACTTAGCATAGATAATTGTGGATAATAATAACTAAGCCCAGACTACTATTTATATATTGCTTATTGTTTAAGTAAGCAGTGTTAAAGTATTGTACTCATAATTTTTTGAGTAAAAGGCTTATACTGCACTTCAATTGTGAGGTGTCTATACAGAGTAGCAATATAAGTTAATAGAATAGTATCTTGTTATAGAAACTACTAATCTAAATAAATAATAGCTTACTTAAGTAGTTTTAAGTTATAAAGAATCTCATAGAAATCACAAGAGAACTCAACAAGGAGTCTTCAATGTATTTCTACACTATATATACTTAAATTATCCTCCCCTAATGTTTATGTGATGTCTATAAGTCCAACATGCATACATTATGAGAATAATATGCTATAATTATATATTCTGATGTTATAACTCTAGTTCCTTCTATAATCTTCTATTATACATGATTGTGATCACATACAATTAGTTATATTGTCATAGACTGACTTCTGAGACATCCAAAATATTTGCTTTCTGACTTCCTGTTGGAACTCTAACCATACTATGTATACTTTTGCATTTGTGATTGCTTGCACATAGATCAGTCTCTCATATTTTATCTTCTAGTAACTTATCACCTAAGCTTCTGGTTGTTTTATAGAAACTGTTTCCTTAGTTATTCCCTATACTACTATTTCTTAGTTATAGTTCTGACTATAGACTTAGTATATAAGACTAGGTAAATACTCTGTAGTCTTTAGTCTGGAAATCAACTAAAAATTCCCCAATACTCATTCCCTCACTTTTTCAACTAAGATCCAACTAAGAACTCTCTTCTTACTTTTCTCTATTCATCTAAAATTGTGATCACACAACAGATAAAGCCATAACATATAAGTTCAGGCCAAGGTCATCATCTAAGATCATGTTGCTTATCCATGAATAAGCTTCCAAGCTTGATCTGCAACTCAGATATTTATCTAATCTCATGGATTCCCACATTCATTTCCTGAATGAGTTTCCATACTTGATATAATCTCTTTCTGTATGGCTGATTGCAGATATTCACTTGAAGCAAGTTCCATCCTAACACTACACATTCTCCATATTCTCTTGAAAGTATCTTGACATATATAACTAGTGACATTAGATAATTCAAAATTAAAATCAAAAGAAAAATAAAGAAAAAGATATTAGTACAGTTTTCTTAAAGCAATAGTTGGTAAATAGGTAGTCAGTAAGCTAAAGCTAGAAAAGGTATTTTACCTGGACTAGTATTAAGAAAAATATACACACTTTTTATTTTTTCTCAATTATTATTACTCATCTTGTTATCAGTATCATCATCATCTATATCATTCCCTTTCTCTCTATTCATCAACATAATGGCTTAGCAGAGACTCTAACAAATCATAGAACAACAGAATAGGATTATTACAGCTTTACAATAACAGATAGCAGAATTGGCAGCAAGAATGGATTAAAGAGAAGATTAGCAAGTAGGAGAAGAAAAAAGAATTGAGATAGTAAAATATTTAATTAGAAAGTACAGGTTTAAGTAAATTGGGTTTTATCATATATACAGGAAGGAATTATAGAAGTATAAAAAGATATATTGGAAGAATTAGTAGATGAAACAAGAAAGTTTGAAATAGTAGAGAATTTTTTGACAGGGATAAAAGAAAATTTTGATAAGAAATCAACAAAGGTCAAAGAGCTAAGACTTCTTAAACAAGGAGAGAAAATAGTAGAAGAATACATTTAGATCTTCAAGAAGACTACAAGATATGAGAAAAGAGAAGAATTTAAGAGAAGTCTAAATGTAAAAGTCAGGAGAAGATTGATGGAGAGTGAATGACCTCCTAAATCAATAGTAGAATAGTATGAAAGGGCCATAATCCTGGATTTCCACTAGAGGTAGTTAAAAGCAGAAGAGAAGATGAAGACATAAAGAGATGGAAGTAATTAAAAGATAAACAACAGTAGACAAGCCTTAGGACAATAGCTACCAAGATCAAGGATTCTATAATAATGGGAACTAGAAAAGAGGATGTATACAAGAAGTGGAAACTTAAATCAGTAGCAGTAACAGCAACAAAATTAAAAATAGGCCTTAATACCTAGATGTTCAAAAGAGCTAGCCATAGCTAGACCTCTCAGAAGTCTAAATGCAATAGATGTGGATAGATATTATGACTTAGACCTAAGTTTAGATATATATCTCTAGTAGTTGATCTATGCATATTAAATCTACTCTAAAACTATAATTAAATCCTTTTAGTAGTTTTTATGATATTTAACCAAGTTATATGATATTCAGGACTGTGACTGTTGTGACATATGTCACGCTTCGTGATGTTTGTGACCATCACCTGTAACATCATGTCACACCCTCTATTACAATCTTAGCTTGGTTCAGGTTACAACTTAGGCAAAGACTTGAGTAAGAGTGGGAAAAGAGTCAATTGATAAAGTATAAGGATATAGAATAGTATATACAGCTATATATACCTATTGACAATGAGTTATATATAAAGTATCCTTAAGGAAATAGAGAAAACATGAGAAAACTTCTACTACTATATATGATACTGACTAATTATACATGAGGATATAATAAGGTATAGTAGATAGATGAAAGCAGAAATGAACAAACTCCAATACATGTTATCCATGAAGCAACTACCTATAAGACATCAAGTATCAATTATAACAATACCCCTGTTTTAGCATTCATATTCTTATGAACTTAGTTCAAAAATGCTAAATATTTAACCATATAGGATATGACCAACTTCTTTGTAGGTTCTATAATGATTTGTCCATGTAATTTTAATGTAATAAAGAAAAATTTGTGTGGTGGCCCTCTTGAATACATTTCAATTGGAAATTCACATCTGCTCACATCTGAATTATGTTTTTATTTGATGAATTCAGCTGCAACTTCTTTTCAATATTGTATATCTCATTCTCAATTTTTTCTAAGAGATTATCGATTTCTTCTTGTATGAAAACACATTCAGGTGTTTTCTGTTTGTCAGATTCTGATGATATGTTATATGGCTTATATAAAAATACTTCTTCATTTTGTAGAACACCTTCTTTTTGTTTTCCTTCATTAATAATCATTGGTTGTGGATTCTCTTCATATATGTCTTGGTATATGTCTTATATCATTTTCATATGTTTCTTGACTTGTTCATCTCTTTTTCCTTTGCATTGATCTAGTTCATCTGCTAGTAATGTTTGAATATAGTACACTTGTTTCTCCATATCTTTATGTAAGATGTTTTATAAGTCATTAGTTATACTATATATATCTTCTCTGATTTGTTCATTGTATGTGTTACTAGCTTATAATGGGATACTTTTGATATCCACAAGTTTGATATTGGTGGCATTGATTAACTTGACTATTTTTTGAAGTTGTAGCTGAATGTTGGCCATAGTCTTCAGTCCTCAAATTATTTTTTGATATTTTCTAGTCTAATCCTTCTTCTCCTTGTTCAGAGTTGTTATAAGATCTATGTTGTCAGCCATATAAGCAATATAAGAATTAGAAGAGGTAGGTGTAGTGATGAATTGGTAGGCCATTTGTTTAGATTTCTCAATGTTGTACCAACATTGAGATGTCAATTTGGGATTTTACCCCCTTCTTTTATAGGTTTTAACTTGAAACTCTTGTCCAATATTCTTTTATTGCCCTCTTAGCATGTGGTAACCTTAATTCTGCTATCTATTGATCATGTTCATTCCCATAACCTTTCCAATGAACCAAGAATTATATACTATATTCTCATTTTCTATGATTCCATACTTTTTCTACTTCATATTCTTCTTCATTAATAATTTCCAGTAGTGCTGGATTCATATGTTGTCCTTTGAAATGTGATTCTCTGCATTGTGTCAGAAGGTCTTTGTTAAACATATTGTGAATCATCCATTCTTCTGGTAGTTCCAGTTGAAACACTCCTTAACCAATGTTTTTCTTTATTTTAAAAGGTCTGTATCTTTTCTGGTCCAACTTCTTTGAGAGTCAGTTCAAATGGATATTCTTGGCTTCCAACCACATGTTGTCTTCTTTCTTCAGTTCTTGTGGGTTTTGTCTCTTTTTGTCAAACTGCTTTTTCATAGCTTCTTTTGCTATTTCTATTGACTTCTTTGCTATTTCCCAGCTTCTCCATAGTCCTTCTAGAAAATCTTCCAGCTTTGATAATTCTGTCTTTACCATCAGATCCTCTTTCCATGAGTATCTTCCAAAGTTTAACTTAAATAGAGTGTGCCCTGTAGCCATATGTTTCTTGTTATTATACTGGAATTCTGCTGCTGACAACCATTCTGTCCAATCATTTTGTATAGTATTACAAGAATACTTTGATCTCCTGGTTGATTCTTTCTGTTTGACTGTTTATTTGAGGGTGGTATACCATAGATAGTATCATTTTTGTCTTTAATACCTTTGTTAAGTCTTCCATGGATTTTGAGACAAATTAAGGTCTTCTATTACTAAGAATCTTTCATGGTACTCTATGTATTTTTCATATTTCATCCTGATAGATTTTGATTATGTCTTCTGATAATACTACTGTAGTTGTCATCTTGAGTCTGATCATCTTGGTGAATCAATCTATAATAACTACTATTAAATTTTTGTCTTTTGATTCTGGAAGTGGTCCTATGATGTTGATACTGATTTTCTGCCATAATCCTTCAGGTATTTCCAATGGGTGAAGTTCTCCAGTCTTTTTCATGTGTTGCACTTTGTTATGTTGACATTTTGTATATCTTTAGGCATACTTCTTAATGTTGTTCCATATCCCTGGCCACCAAAAATTCTTCTTTATCAACTCAAGCATTCTTTGCTGTTCTAAATATTCTATATCTGCTGGTCTGTAGTTTTCTTGTAGAATTTGCTCTCATATCTTCTGATTGTTTGGAACATATATCCTTTCTTCTATATAAACTATGCTATTATCTTCTCATATCTGTCTCTCATTTTTCTTTAATTCCTTCTATACCTCTTGTTTTCTAGTTTGATTCATTCTGATTTTGTCTAATAATATGGTTTCTTCTACCACTTGGTTTTCTCTAAGCACTATTACTTCTGCTTCTGTACTGACTCTTCTTGTTTATAGCTCATTCTTGAGCATCTTGATGTCCTTGTTGTTGTTTGTTATATCCACTTGGTCTTTTCTAAATAGTATATCTGCTCTTGTGTTTATCTTTCCTAGAATATGTTATAGAATGAAGTCATAGTCTTGCATCTTCAAATACCATCATACTTGCCATACATTAAGTTTGTGCAGTTCTTGGAAATACTTGAGATTCTTGTGATCTATCTAGACTTCAAATTTCTCTATAGTGTTTAGTAGACATTGTCTTTATTTCATAAGTGCTTCTATTATTCTTTGTTGTATATCTTATAATTTTTACTCTGAATTTTCCTTCTCTCTTTGGGAGAGTAAGTACACATTCTTGTTCTTAAGTTCTTTGAATGCTTTTTGATGTTCATTATCCCACTTCCATTCTTTCTTTCTCTTGAGTTTTATGAGAGATTTTGCCATGTGACTGAAATTCTTGATAAAGTATTAGTAGAAGTTTGCAAACTCTAAGAAGCTTTCTACTTATTTTATCTTGTTAAGGGTTTTATATTTTTTAACTGCTTTGACCTTGTTGTTTTCCACTTGAACTTCTTCTTTTTCAACTACTACTTCTAGAATGGGTATTTCTTCAACATTAAAATTGCACTTTGAGTGTTTAAAGCAGAGATTATGTTTCTCCACTATCTTCAAAAACTGAATTGTTCTTTTCTCTAGTTTTTTCTTGGTCTTAGCAGATATAACAAAGTCATTCATATAGTTGGCTAGTACTCCTTTATGCAAGAGTTCTCAGAAGATATTGTTCATCACTATCTGAAACATGCCCAGTAGATTACATAACCCAAAGTATATCACTTAAGATTTAAATAGTTTTTTGTTTGTTAAAAATATAGCCTTCTATTCATCTCCTTCTTTGATTTGTATATTATCATATCCCTAGATAAAATCCAACTTGTTAAAATACTTAGTATTTTTGAGCTTGTTAATTATTTTCTCAATTAAAGATAGTGGTGTTTTGTTTTTTATTGTGTGTTGGTTCAATTTCCTGTAGTCCTGTACCAATCATAGTAATCTGTTCTTCTTTGAAATATAGAAGCATGGTACAGCATATTGTAAGCTTGATTCCACAATTAGTCCTGCCTTGAGCTGTTTGTCTAACTGTTAATTCAATGCTTTATCCCTTTTGACTGTTATTGCATAGGCTTTTATATTTAATTTCTTTGGAGCATCTTTTATTAGGTTGATCTTGTAGTCACATTTTCTCTGTTTCAGTAATTTCTTGAATTTCTTTTTATTGAACAAGTGTGTGAACAGTTGAATATACTCTGGTAGATCCTTTAGATTAGTTGAATCTGATTCTTTTCCTATATCTTGTTGTTCTTTATCCTTGTCATCTGTTAGCTATAGTCTCTATGTTCTTGATATAAACAATATGTTCTGATGTCATGTTTTGCACTCTTTTGGGCATCTTGTAAACCATATAGTCCCTGTGTTTTAATTTACTTCTAAATTGTTATCAGAAAATGTATTACTCACTTGTTTGTAATATCTAAATCTTGGGTATACTCTCAGAAGTTTAGGAGTGATTTAAAAGTTCAATAATGATAACAATAATGATGAAGATCAATACAGATATCAATGATAAAAAAGTCTTTATACAAAATAGTGATAGTCTGTACATAAGCATATGATCAAAATTCATATCTGATAGGACTATCATCTATTATAGTAGATATCAGGCTAATTTTAAAATATAACTAATTATATCACTACATTGATATGCTTGTATCTCTATCAATACTTATTTCTTTGGGATATACTATATAAAATCAGAAATGGTTTGATGTATGCTTTCCAATGCAAGTTCAATTGTGTGAATTCATCTAGCCATTCATGAGATATCAGCTAACAAAGCTTTTATGGTTACTGATAGCCTGATATCTTGGTTGTTTATTGTTACTTTTGTATATCCCACATATGTGCAGATAGCACTTACTTAGGACTTTCCAGCACAACTTAGTTTGTGAAAATTGGTCTACTAGTTGTGGAGATACAAGCTGAATAAAGTTTGTAACAATTATGTTTAACCAACTAGTTTTTTTAAAAATAAACTATTTATTATACTAATTGCAGTGGGAGACTGTGGTAGCTACATCATAACTACTTATATAGAAGAGAATGAAATAAAATAAAAAGAAAGAAAGAAAAGGAAAAAGGAAAAGAAAATACTTAAGTCTAAGTGAAGTAATGACAGTGAAATTACTATCAAGTAATTCCTTTATGGAAAGAAAAGACTCCTAGATTGAAATCAAGGAATGTAACAAAATACTTTAAAAACTTCCTGTTAGGATTTCAATAATTGTTGAACTTTTTACATTTGTAAAGGATATAATGCCTATATTTGATTGGATATAAATTGCACAAATATTTGAATTCTTCTTTGGGCAAAAATCTTAGATGGTATTTGCTTGTAAGAGTGTGATTTGTAATGGCTCTAGTTACTCTTAGATATAGAGAATTAGAATGACTGAATAATTTGAGCTGAAGACTATCTTTTGTATAAGAAGGCTTGATAGACAAGTAATTATCATCAAGTAGATCGAGAAAATGATTTTCTTTGTAGTCCAATACTTGAAATGTCATCTGTCATTGATTGATGATTGAATCACTTTCTTCTTTCTTGCTAAAGTCTCATGACAATTTATATAGGAAGATGGGTATATATTTAAACTATTGTCATATGTTAGATTCATCCATGCTGAAGACATATCTCTGCAGTGATACCATACCCTCTATCTCTATGAAACAAGCCCAATTCCCATAATGGCCATTCTTCTCACAACACATCCTTATGGTGGTAATGACAATCCAGATATTTTGTCTTCTATGATAGGAGTACTCCTATCTGACTCAGTCTCCCATGGTAGAATCCTACTTCTGTCAGTGTCTCCCCACTGAAACCTCTGCTCAGAGCAATAAAGGCTATACTACTGAACCCCCAAGCATCTCCTATATTTCTTACTTGTATATAAGACCAGTAGTTATACTGTAATTTACTAGCCTAATAATCAACAAAGATAATTCCTATTGAACTTGATCTCTAGTATTCAATGGCAATATATCAATTAGCACTCACTTTTATCTTATACTTCATTCATTCATCTGAAGTTGCAACTACATGGAAAATAGATAACATAACATATAAACTGAAGCTAAGGTTATTCCATAAGTTTGTGCATTTCCAAGCCAACCCTGCAGACTTTCACCCTTAGTGTGAATTGCTCTTAACAATATTATCAGACTCCCAAGTCTGCTGTTGCTTCTGAGCAGTTCTATCTGCTAAATCCTCTGTTGTAGTTTTATCTGCAAAAAGCAACTTTTGTACTTCAAAGTCCAAATAGCTTTCTTCCATTATAACTTTTCAATTCATTCAGAGTCAACTCTAGTTCTACTGCTGAGGACATCTTTCAACATAATCTTATATTTTAGTGAAAATCTCTTTAGGGCATATCTGCCAAATATCTTATGATATTCAAGACATATTCATCAAAGAGATCAATTATCTCTAAAGTCTGCTATTTGTACTATTCAACCTATCTGGACAGTTTTGCCTATCACTTGGCCAAGTATTGTCCCTATAGACAATAATTTTAACTAGGAGGATGCTCCTGCTACTAATCTAGCTTCTAATAGACCTAATTTTACTACTTGCTCACAGTCAAAACCCTGTTATAGTGATAATACTAATGAGCAGTTAGCTAATATACTTGAATGACTTGCAAACACTCTTACAACTGATTAAACTCTTAGTCATAATGTTAATTCAAGGGGAACTCAAGTCCATATCCCCAAAACTTTTAGCAGTACCAAGCCTAACAAGCTTAATAATTTTCTGTTTCAATATTATCTCTACTTCTGTATTAATCCCATGCAATTCAATATAGATATTGTGAAAATCAATTTTGCAGTGATCTATCTCACTGGAGTCACTCAGGACTAGTTTGAGGTAGGCCTCAACCAGGAAGACCAGGGCATTCTACAAGATTAGCTTTCTAACTAGAACCTGTTTGTTAACAAATTATGTTGACATTTTGATCTTTTAGACCCTATTAGTAAAGCAGCCAACATTCTGGATAATCTTCATATGAAGCCTAGTAACAAGATTTCCACTTACAACATGGATTTTATATGCTATGTCTCTCAACTAGATTAGAGGAATAGTATTCTATGCCACTGCTATTACTAGAGTTTTCCAAATTAGATCTAAAATCTTATCTTTATCCAGAAACAAGGTAAACCTATCTCATTCTAGAACATGTACACTTTAGCAATGACTATTGATTATTGCTACTACAAATGCAACTGCAAATGTCATTGTGTAAGATAGGCAGAAAAAAAGGTTCTCAAGTTTTACTTCTAGAAGCAAGGTAAAGCTTTCTCTGCTAGTAATGCAATAACCTCCTAGGACAAGGAAAATACATCTATGGTAGCTTTATTTGCCAAATCATCTCTGTCTTCCACTTCCAAAAAACAACCCAATTCTCTGCAGATAAATCTCTCTTTCAAGCTGGCTAGAAATGGCAAGTTGACTAGTGACAAGTACAAGAAATACCTTGAAAACAATCTGTGCTTCTATCACAGAGCAAGAGATTACAAGATGGACTCCTGTCTCAAGAAGTAGATCACTGTTACTTCTAAAGGCTACAGTACTTTAACAACTGTTTCTAAGCAACTCTTGGAAAAATAGAGAGTGACCCCCATGACTTTGTATAAACTGAGGGCTACATTAAACTTCTCTGTACAGTAATAAGTCCCATCCAACTAAACACATCTGCTCTTTCTGATCCTCACTCTCTCTTTGTCTCTCTTACTTCTCTCTTAATCCTTGGTTAGGATTACCTTGATAAAATCCTATTCTGAGCTCTTGTCAAATCCAGGTCTACTCATTGTTTTGTAGACTCAAAATTTGTGGATACTTACTACTTAAAGACATCTGCAACTCCTCCAGTTGCTCTCTGCTTATTTGATAGTTCATCAAACAGCACTATCTCCAAAATTACTAACTTGCTCATAATTTTGCCTCCCAGTAATTATATAAATCTGGACTTTTATGTTACTCTGCTTGATTCTTTCTGCTCTTTGGTCCTTAGATACAACTGGTTTACCTAACACAATCTACTAATTGACTAAATGAATAGGTTGATAAACTTCTGTCTATCTTTGCAGGAAAATCTTGGTCCTTCTTGCATTATGGCCAATACAATATTGGCATCTCTATTATCTTCTGACACTCCACAGTTTCCATATCTGTATTTAAAACTTCTGTGTTTACCTCTAAGTGACCTAATATTGCTATTATTGGTGCTACAATATTCTTGCATGCATTAAAACTTCTAAGCTTTAGCAACTTTGAACTCTGTCTTTGCTCTTCAGACATTTAGGCTAACTTCACAAAACTTGTAGAATCTCCTGATCTTTCTAATGTCCCTTCTAAGTATCATGAATTTGCTGATGTTTTCAGTAAAACCAAAGCTGAAGTTCTTGCTTCTCATTATCCTTATGACCTCCAAATCTATCTGAAAGAAGGTATTCAACCTCCAGTTGGCCCTATATACTTTCTTTTGGCATCTGAACAAGAGACTCTCAAGAAATTTATTAAGGAAAACCTTAATATTGGTTTCATCTGACCAACTCTCTCTCTATATAGTGTACCAGTCTTATTTATTAAGAAGAAAGATGCTTCACTATGTCTCTGTGTCAACTTTTGCAGTCTTAACCATATTTCCAAAAAGGATTGCTATCTACTCCTGCTTATCTCTGATCTATTAGACTTACCTCACAAAGCTTGGATATATATAAAGATAGATCTTTGCCATGCTTATCATTTAGTTTGTATTGCTGATGGTGATGAATGGAAGACTGTTTTTAGAACTTGTTACAGATCATTTGAGTAGTCTGTAATATCTTTTAGTCTTACTAATACTTCCACAGCCTTTCAGCAATTTATTAACAACATTTTCTCTAACATTTTGGACATTTATGTCATAATATATCTGGACAATATATTCATCTACTCAAATAACATATTCAAACATCACTAGTATGTTAAGAAGGTATTCAAGCATCTCTATAAGGCTGGCCTTTATGTCAAAGTAGAGAAATACAAATTTTACTCCAAGTTAGTAGAGCATCTGAGATATATTCTTTCTTCTTCTAGTCTTACTATGTTTGACAACAAAGTAAAGATTATTCAAGACTAGCCAGAGCCCAAGAAAGTCAAGGATACTCAATTTTTCTTAGGTTTCACTAACTTTTATTGCTGGTTTATCTTCAACTACTCAGACATTGTCATTCCATTAACTCACCTAGAAGGATATTCTCTAAAAGTTTGACTTCTTTTGTCATGATGCTTTCAACTCCCTCAAAAAGGTATCCATCTCTGCTTCTATCCTCACTTATTGGATTCCCAATGCTCAATTCATTGTAGAAACTGATGCTTCAGACTGTGTTCTCACTACAATCCTCTCTATTGTTAATGAATAAAATAAAGTTCATTCAGTTGCTTTTCACTCCTGCATTTTTACTATGGTAGAGTTAAACTATAATACATATGACAAGTAATTGCTTACCATTATGTCTGTATATCTAGCATATCTGTTTGTTCTCCATGTGTTCTCCAAACACAGCATTCTTTCCCATGTTATCTCTGATAGAGGCTCAGAGTTTGTATTGAACTTCTTCTATTCTTTAAGTACTGCTCTGGACATGTGGCTTCACTTCACTTCAGGTTACCACCCCAAAGATAATGGACAAACTGAATACATAAATTAGACTCTTAAGCAATACCTCCATGTATATTGTAATTACTAGCAAGACAACTGGTCCAAACTTCTATCTCTTGCAGAGTTTGCTTACAACAATGCTCCAGATACTACTACTGGTGTTTCTTCATTCTTTGCTAATAAGAGATATCATCCAAACATTACAGTTCACCCTGAATGCAATATTGCTTTCTTTCAAGTCTGTGATTTTACCATAGACCTTGATGAATTATAGAGTACTCTCAAAGCTGAGATCTTTATGGTCCAACAGCATTATTAGAAATCTACTAATATATGACATTCCCCAACATCTAATTTCAAAGTAGGAGACAAAGTCTTTGTTAAAGCTCAGTTCTTTAGAACCACTTAGCCTTTAAAAAAGCTTTTTGAAAAATATCTCAGATCCTACAAAATCATTTCTCAGCCTAGTACACTATTGTTCATCCTCCATCTGCCAGAGTGTATGTGCTCTGTTCATTTAGTTTTCTATATGTCCATGTTTAAACCTGCTATGTCCAACTCTTTTCCTAAGAGAACATAACTGGCTTCTACACCAGTTATAATTGATAGAGAACCTGAGTATGAAATTTCTAGAACAGTAAACTCCAAAATTGATCATCAATGGGTATGCAAGCTCCTATACAAGGTGATCTGGCTAGAGTATGAAAATACCAAAGACAAATCTGAGTGGATTATCATATCTGAACTCACTTATGCCACTAACTTGGTATCCAATTTCCATATCACATATCTTGCCAAGCCTGGTTTACTTTTGTCTTACTTATGCTATTGGACTCATCCTTTACCTCTATGTCCTTTTAATAGAGATTATTATTATTATCTTCCTTATAAAATCTATCTATTTATTTTCATTTAACCCCAGCTTTCATGTATTCTTTATAGAATTTCTTTCCAAACTTTCTGACTTTCATTTTCATTTCTGTCTTTTAATTTTCTTACTCATACAGTATAAATACAACAACCCAAGAAAATAAATTTTAAAGTAATGTAAAAAACAAAGCTATTATTTTAGCAGGAGGCAGATGACAGGGTCCCCTCCTCTATCTTTCCCTAACTTCCTTTAGGCCTATTCTTGGATTTCTTATTATTATTTCTGTCTTCTTTTTTGCTCTCCTCATCACTACACCATGAATTCTCTTTTAAACCTTACTTCTATTTGACTGTAGCTCTAATCCTTGCTAATTGGGCCATTTTTCTCTTCTGGTTATCCACAGTATTTTTTGACAAGTTCTTGAAGTATCTTTTCAATGGCACTTAATACCACACCATAGGTAAAGATTATTATTAGAGAGTAGTTGTTAGTATAGAAGATACATCACTGCTTGATAGTAATACATCTAGTATATCCAAGAAAATGACTATGAAGAAGATAATTATCAGTAAAGAAAAAAACAAAGAGTTTCTTTTACTCATCTACTATTGTACAACAAGCAGTTCTGTCTAGTATATATATACCTTCCACAAGGGTTAACACCCTCTATTTTAACCATAGCATTCATACAGTACTCTCCTGATTGCTTTTCTTTAGTTTTCTTGGAGGACTGTTGCCCTATCTTGTCTTCTGAGAAGATGTTGGTAATTTTCTTACATTTATATCTTACAACCTGAAAAGTCTTGATATCCCCCAAAAGAGTAGTGTTCCAGAGTTGTTTTAGATACTCCAACTATATCCTTTTTTTTTCTTTTCTATGAGCTTCTACTTCCTCCCTTATCTTAGTCTCTGCTACCTTTCTAGCCTTCTAAGTAGCTTTGTTATAAACTTCATTCAGCTTGTATCTCCACAACCAGTAGACCAACTTTTACAAAATAAGTTGTGCTGGAAAGCCCCAAATGAGGGCTATCTGCACATATGTGGGATGTACAAAAGCAACAGCAAATGACTGAGATATCAGGCCATCAGTAGCTGTAAAAGCTTTGTCTACTTATCTCATGAACAGCTGAACAGATTTGCATGATTGAACTTGCTTTGGAAAGTGCTCATCAATCCATTTCCAACAATATATAATACATTTCAAAGCAATAAGTATTAGTAGAGATACAAGTATATCAATATAGTGATATAATTAGTTACCTTCTAAAATTAGCCTGACAGCTACTATGACAGATGACAGCTCCCATCAGATATAATTTTTGATCATGTGATAGCAATAGCTTGTGTATGGACCATCACTCTTTTATATATATATCTCTGTATCTAAGGACTAGACCTTAGACTTAACAACATCAATTTTTATTAATCTTTATCCTTTATTATCTGTATTGATCTTAATCATCATTATTGAACTTCTAAATCACTCCTAAACTTCTGAGAGTACACCCAAGGTTCAGATATCACAAATAAGTGAGTTGTTCATTTTGTGATAAGCTTGCTTGATATAATATACCTCTACTACTTCTTCCAAGTAGGTCTGGAGCCATTGCTTCTCTTCATGTCTTCTCTACATCTCCCATTGCTACTCTTTAAGCATCTCAGTGTCATTTTGGGAAATGTTAGAGGAAGTAGGGGAAGACATGATAATATAAAAGAAAGATGAAATTTTTTTCCTTTTTGTTTATATATTGTTAACTTAGGCACTGTCATAGATTCTTTAGATAAACTTGATAGGACTTCAAAGACTCAGTCTTAAGAAAGGAATACTGTCATATATCAGATCTACCCATGCTGAAGATATGTTTCCATGATAATACCATACTCTCTGCCTTTATGAAAAAAGCCTGTTTTCTATAATGGCTATCCTTCTCACAATACATTCTTGTGGTGGTGATGCAACAATCCAGATATTCTGTCTTCTATGACAGAAATACTCCTATTTAACTCAGTCTTCTATGACAGAGATCTCCTATCTTACTCCTGTCAGTGTCTTACTACTAAAACCTTTGCTCAGGGTAATAGAGACTATACTACTGAAACTTTGAGCATCTCCTATATTTTCTACTTGTATATAAGACTAGTACTTATACTACAATTCACTAGTCTGATAATCAACAAAGTAATTCCTATTAAACTTGATCTCTGGTGTTCAAAAGCAACACATTAATCAGCACTCACTCCTATCTCAGACTTCATTCATTTATCTGAAGTTACAACCATATGGCAGATAGATAGTGCAATATATAAGCTAAAGCTAAGGTTGTTCCACAAGTTTGTATCACCAAGCATAGAGTTTACACACTCTGCATATTACTGAGCCAATTCTGTAGACTTTTGCCTCCAGTGTAAATCATGCCTAATAACTATTTAGTTTCTTTATCTATGACTGAATGTCAATTCCAATGAATACTGTTAAAGCAATCCCAAAAAGTAATGGAATTGTTTTCAATAAAAACTCTAAGATCTTAAGAGATACAGTTAACTATAGCTGATAAAGATGAGGAAAGAAATTCAAGATTCTTTTTGCAGAATGTATAGCATCAGTAATTACAGTAATATGTGTTGTATTGTGAATTTGAACAGCTTGGTTGATACTGCATCTGATTGCAAAGAGTTTCACTTCAGTAGAAGTAACATTGATAGCATAAATACTGCCACCAAAATAAATGTGTGATATTGAAGTATCACATTGTTTTTAATGCTAGCATCAGAGATAATGATGGCAGTTTTAAGACTCAGAAGAAATTTTTCAAAGATATTATTGAGTTTGTGAATGTGTATTACATACTAACTAATGACATCTGCTATCTATCTTAGGTAATAACAAACTTATATCACAAATGAGCTACTTACTAGTTATGATACTTGAACTTAATGGTGTTTCAGAGGTTCAGTATAAGGAGATAATGATAATAGGTGATGAGTAGTATTAATAGGAATAATTGATATAAATTGATGTTAAGTCTGAGGTCTAATCCTTAGACACAGAAGTATATATACAAAAGAGTGATGGTCCATGCATAAGCTGTTGCCATCATATGATCAAAACTCATATCTGATAGGAGCTGTCATCTATCATAGTAGCTGTCAGGCTAATTTTAGAAAGGTAACTAATTATATCACTATATTGATATGCTTGTATCTCTATGAATACTTATTACTATGTAATATACCATATATTATTGGAAATGATTTGATGAGCACTTTCTAACACAAGTTTGATCGTGCAAATCTGTCCAGTCATTCATGAGATATTAGCAAATAAAGATTTTATAGTTACTGATGACCTGATATCTTGGTTGTTTATTGTTGCTTTTGTA
>Ga0157358_1000121_pt1 | contig 30028 bp, 20 predicted proteins | sample AttcapACBM2_FD_111484 | JGI IMG/M metagenome (GOLD analysis project Ga0157358, IMG submission 111484) | Fungus gardens microbial communities from leaf cutter ant in Botucatu, State of São Paulo, Brazil - Atta capiguara ACBM2 | ecosystem: Host-associated > Fungi > Mycelium > Unclassified ... | reverse complement strand
TGGGCGAGGAATCTCAGTTGCTCCTCGGCCTGCGCCAGATCGGTGACATCGCGCGCCACGCCAATGCGCGCCTCGATCTCGGCGAACCAGGACGCGGACCAGAGGATGTAGACGACGCCACCATCCTTGCGGACGTACCATATTGCGAAAGTTGAGATTCGGCTGACCGCTCAAGACCCGGGCTATGGAGGCGCGGGTGGCCTCCAGATCCTCGGGGTGCATGTACTGGGTGATCGGCGTCCCGATCAGCTCGTCGGCGCGATAGCCCAACAGCCTCTCGCAGGCATCGCTGACGAAGACGATCTCATCGTGCTTGTCGACGACGAAGACGGTATCCAGCATCAACTGGACGAGTCGGGGATAGAGCACCTGCACATCGATGGCCATGGATCGTCACACCACGTCGAAAGCCTTGAGCTTCCTTAAGATGAAGCGAAACGGCGCACAAGGAAAGACCTACGCGAGACCGAACCGCAAACCCCTTGCCAAGCGCAAGCGCAGACCAATGCCAGCATCCCCTGTAACCAGTTCACCACTCGGCTGGAGCTCTTCGGCAGCGTGCGGAATCAGGACAGCAGCCCCTGCAGGCCTGCTCGCAAGGATGGCAAAAACACATCTCGGGTGGTCGCTCCGCGGTCAAGCGCGCGCTGTACATGGCCGCCTTTAACTGCCCTGGGAATTCCGGAGGCTCTTTGGTGTGAGTCATGTCATGCCGCTTGGGCCGACTCAAAAAGCGAACCGCTCGCTCACGAACTTTTGGAGAGTACTTCGTCGTTGTCTTCATGGCTCCATGCTCTCAAGAGCGGGAGCCTCCAGGAAAGCCGGGCCGGCTGACCATAGTAATGCCTGAACGGAACGGGGCGTGGTCGTCTACGACAAGGATCAAGGATGTCTTCATGCCCCCTTCAAGCGTGCGGCGCAGACGTCAACGAGGGGGCATACCACTCCAAAGGGCTATGGGCAACTACTGCCCGTCCACATATTTTGCACCGACTGTAGAAAAGTCAGCCGGGGCTCAATTGAATAACGTCTAAATTCAGGTATTAACCTGATATGTTCGCCAGGCATCCCCTTTTACTCTGGCCTCAACGCTCACCGTCCGATACCTAACCCAGAAGGTTTCGAACACAACCATATGAAGCTGACCACGAGTGCCAGCCTGCAGTACACGACGGACGATATTATGCTTTGTGACCACACCCAACTGGGTGAGTTCCGCATCAACGAGCAATTTCCCGCGGGTCAGAATCCGCGCGAGGGAGAGTCCTTCGCCGCCGCGCAGGCCGAAATCGACAAGCTCAACAACATACATGCCGAGAGCGTGGTCGACTGGCAGAAGGTCGCCACTCATTGCCAAATCATTCTTGCCAGAGAGGGCAAAGACCTCAGCGTCGCAGTGTGGCTACTGTGTGCCTGGACCCGTCTGCACGGTATGAGCGGCCTGAGCGACGGCGTGCATGTGCTCAAAGACATGCTCCGTCTGTACTGGGCCGAGCTGACGCCACCACCCACACGCCTGCGCGCCCGACGTAACCAGGCCGAGTGGTTGCTCGAATGGCTGGACAAGGTGCTACAAGAAGCCTTCGATCCGATTCCTGCAGAGAGCGCCGAGCGCCTGAGAAATGACTGGGACGCGCTGGATGCTTTCTGGCGCGAGCAGGATGCAGAGGCGCCCGGTTTTTTTCGCTTACACCGCCGCCTGGGTGAGATACCCAGTACTCTCGCAGTGGTTGTAGCAGTGCCACTGGTCGCCGCTGTCGAACCTACCGAGGCACCACAGCCGGGGCCGCCGGTGGTCATATCACCCGTCAAGCCATCCCTGCCTGATCCTGTGGTTGCAGTCGCTGCTGCCTCGCCCACCGCGCTCTTCGAGATGAGTGAAGCACCCGCCGTGGTTGTCCCACAAAGCGAGGAAGGCGTCGATAGCGGTGTCGAAAAGGTATTCGAGTCTCTGGCGCCGATCCAGAGTTGGTGTCTGGAGCAGCGCCCGACGCTCCCCCTTTTCTTCCGTCTTAACCGTCAGGCAGCCTGGATCACACTTGAGCACCTGCCTGCCTGCCAAGGCCGCACTACACGCTTGCCGGCCCCGCCTGAACAACAACGCGATACGCTCGCACGGCTGCAACAGGCGTCCGATCCGCTAGATGTGGTGCGTTTCTGCGAGGGTCGCATCAGTAGTTTTCCGCTTTGGCTTGATCTGCACCGTGTAAGCCATGCTGCGTTGATCAAAGCAGCCGCCACTCAAGCCGCCAACATTGTGGCCCTGGAGCTGCACCATCTGCTGGCACGACTGCCCGGACTGGAGGAGCTGACCTTCGCCGACGGCATGCCTTTCGCGGATGGCGCCACGCAACAGTGGCTGCAGGGCCTTCAGCCCGCTGCTCCGGCGGCGTCGTACAGCCAGGACAGTATCGATCTGGCCATCGACGCTGCCAGGAAAAATGCTGCCGAAGGTCATCTGTCGGACGCCCTGACCGACTTGCAACAAACCTTGCAAACGGCAGCCAACGAGCGTGAACGCTTCCGTGTGCGCAGTGCCCAGTGCAGGTTGATGCACCGCTTCGACCCTCTGGCCGAGCTGTTCATTCCCCTGGAAACCCTGCTGCTGCAGGCCGATGACCTGCAGCTCGAGCAGTGGGAGCCGGAATTGGTCAAGCCCCTACTGGAAATGATGCTCGAACACAGCGACGACCCTGTCTGGTCACGCCGCCTGGCGCGATTGGACCTACCTGGCTTCTGGCGCGGCAAGCGCTCCCGCAGCGTCTGATACGACAACTTTTCATGACACGACACGGCCGCGCTAGGTGAGCCGTTCACACCGAGGAGAGACCATATGGCAAGTGACGGTTCCGTAGCGCCCAAAGAGCGCGTCAACATCGTTTACAAGCCGGCCACCGGCGACGCGCAGGAGCAGGTCGAGCTGCCACTCAAACAACTGGTGATCGGCGACTTCACTCAGCGCGAGGACGACATCCCTGTAGAGGACGTCAAACCGATCCGCATCGACAAAGACAACTTTAACGAAGTACTCAAGGGCCAAGGTCTGAGCCTGCAGCTATCAGTGCCCAATCGCTTGGCTGACAACCCCACCGAGGGTGAGCAACTGGCCGTCAATCTCAAGTTCGAGTCTATCCGAGACTTCGAGCCGGATGCGTTGGTGGAGCACGTTCCCGAGCTGCGTCAACTGATCGCTCTGCGCGATGCCCTCAAGGCACTTAAAGGTCCACTAGGTAACGTCCCGGATTTCCGCAAACAACTGCAGGCACTGATCGACGATGAAGGCGCGCGTGAGCGTCTGCTCGGCGAACTGGGCGTCGAAGAGAAGGAGTGAAGCTATGAGCCAGGAAGAAACCCAGGGGCAAAGCACCGCTGCAACCACCCGCGACACCACCGTTTCGCTTCTCGACCAGTTGATCGAGACCGCACGCGTCAAACCCGGTGATGAAGCCTATTCGGTGACTCGTCAAGGCCTAGAGGCATTTGTTACTCAGTTGCTCGAGCCTAGCCGCGCGGTGGAGAAGGTCAGTGCCAACCTGATCGACGATATGATCGCTTCGCTGGACGCCAAGCTATGCCGTCAGGTCGATGCCATCCTGCACCACGAGACGTATCAGAAGCTTGAGTCGTCATGGCGCTCGTTGAAGTTTCTGGTGGACCGTACCGACTTCCGCGAAAACAACCGCCTGGAGATCCTCAATGTTTCCAAGCAGAAGTTGCTGGAAGACTTCGAGGACGCACCTGAAGTGACACGCTCCGGCCTGTACAAAGCAGTCTACACCGCGGAGTTCGGTCAATTCGGTGGTCAGCCATTCGGCTCGATCATCGGCAATTACGAGTTCAACCCAGGCTCACAGGACATCAAGCTACTACAGTCGATCGCCTCAGTCTCGGCCATGTCCCACACGCCGTTCATCGCTTCTGCCGGACCACAGTTCTTCGGCGTTGACAGCTTCGCCCAATTGCCGAACCTCAAGGACCTGCAGGCCGTGTTCGAAGGTCCGCAATTCACCAAGTGGAATGCCTTTCGCGAAAGCGAAGATGCACGCTTTGTCGGCTTGACCCTGCCGCACTTCATGCTGCGGACGCCGTATGGCGAAGCCACCGTGCCAGCCAAAAAGTTTCGCTACAACGAGAACGTGAGTGGCGGCAACAGCGAGTTTCTCTGGGGCAACGCTGCATTCGCTTTCGCCAGTCGGCTCTCGGATAGTTTTGCCCAGTACCGCTGGTGCGCCAACGTCATCGGTCCGCAAGGTGGCGGTACGGTCAGTGATCTGCCGATCTACAACTACGAAGCAATGGGTGAAATTCAGACCAAGATCCCAACCGAGGTGCTGATCTCCGAGCGTCGTGAGTTCGAATTGGCTGAGCAGGGATTCATCTCTCTGACCATGCGCAAGAACACCGACAACGCCGCCTTCTTCTCGGCCAACTCATGTCAGAAGCCTAAGTATTTTGGCAATGACAAGGAAGGTAAGGAGGCAGAGCTGAACTACAAACTCGGCACCCAGTTGCCCTACATCTTCGTTGTCAGTCGCCTAGCTCATTACATCAAGGTGATCCAGCGAGAAAACATCGGTACTTGGAAAGAGCGTGGCGACTTGGAGTCCGAGCTCAACGGCTGGATTCGTCAGTACGTCGCCGACATGGACAATCCAGCAGTGGGAGTACGCAGCCGTCGCCCGCTGCGTCAGGCGGAGATCACTGTCAATGACGTCGAAGGGGATCCGGGCTGGTACCGGGTAGGTTTGAAGGTGCGCCCGCATTTCAAGTACATGGGCGCCTCTTTCACGCTGTCCCTGGTCGGCAAGCTGGACAAGAGCTGATGTCGCGGGGCCGCCTGTCGCAGGTCAGCCCAGACCTCGCGCGCAGTGCTTTGTGCGCAAGGTTCAGGTGTTCACCCGAGGGTCACTCACCTGCCGTTTGCTTAATCTGAATTCACCGAGCGACGAAACGGGCCACAGCCCTACCGCAGCCGGCCCGCTAAACCCAATCATTCAGGAACGACCCTATGCCAATGCCATGCTACCTCACCCTCGAAGGCCAGAACCAAGGCAAGATCGAGGGCTCGACCAAAGTCCAGGGCCACGAAGGCAAGATCCTCGTGCAGGCCGTTAACCACACCATCGAAATCCCGAAAAGTCCACAAACTGGTCTACCGACAGGCAAGCGCGTCCACGGCGCGATGACTGTCACGAAGGAAATCGACAAGTCATCGCCCAAGTTGTACCAGGCGCTGACCTCGGGGGAGCAACTCAAGACCGTTACGCTGGAGTTCTACCGCATCTCGCCGAAGGGCACCGAGGAAAAGTACTACACCGTTACGCTGGAAAACGCGATTTTGACCCACATGCAGTCGTGGACCCCTAACTGCCTGAACCCTGAAAACAAGCAGATGGGCCATATGGAAGACCTCGCGTTCACCTACGAGAAGATCACCTGGACCTACGAGCCGGACGGCATCGAAGCCGAAGACTCTTGGTTAGCGCCCAAAGCCTGATCCCTTTACTCCCGCGGTCACCCGCCCAGTGACCGCGCTTTTTTCGATGCTGTGGCCAAGGAGCTGCGATGAAGGAAAAACGCTTACTGGAACGCATCTCCGCTTTGGAACTCGGCACCGAGCGTTCGCGCCTGACGCAAAGTCAGGTGTTGCTGGATTCGCTGATGGAACACTTGCGCCGCATCCTCAACACCCGGCAAGGCAGTGTTCCCATGGATCCTGAGTTCGGCGTACCGGACTTCACCAATCTGGCCGGGACCTTCGCCACAGGTGAAACCGCACAGATCGTCGAAAACATGACGCGTATGGTCGCGCGTTACGAGCCCCGGCTGAAGTCCCCTTGCATCAGCGTGGCGGAAAACGGCCGTGAGGTACTGTCGCTGAGCTTTAGCCTCGACGGATTGGTTGCCATCGACGACCGCGATATCCCTGTTCATCTATCGACGCTGGTGTCGTCCGATGGCCGCGTGTCGCTCTCGATGAGGTAACTGGCCATGCAGGACCGCTACTATCAGAGTGAATTGCACAACCTGCGTAAGCTGGCCGACGAGTTCGCCCGGCGCAACCCAGCACTGGCGCCACTGCTTGGCAGTGCTGCCGCCAGCGACCCGGATGTGGAACGATTGCTCGAAGGCGTAGCATTTTTGACCGGCATGGTTCGCCAGCGCATAGACGACGAGTTTCCCGAGTTCGTCCAGGAGCTAGCACAACTGCTCTACCCACAGTACCTGCAACCCTTGCCGTGCATGACGCTGCTGCAGTTCGAGCCACGGGCACCGCTGACCGAAACCCAATGGGTCGATGCTGGCTGCGAAGTGGCTTCGGTACCGATCGATGGTCAGCGCGTGCGCTTTCGCAGCACGGCACCGGTAGCGCTGGAGCCTGTGATATTGCACGGCGCACGTTGGGACGGTGGCCCCAGTGAGGCACGCAGCCTGCTCCTGGATTTCAGCCTGACGACGCCCGCAGCCAGTTGGAGCAGCGACAGTCTGACACTGTTCTTAGGCGACCCGCTCAGTGAGGCCTGCGCCTTGCTGCGCTTGTTGCATCAGCACCTGCGTGAAGTTCGTATCAGCAGCGAGGGCCAGCCCGTTACGCTGCTACCAGCCACAGCGCTGCAGCCCTGCGGATTCGACCGCGATCACGCGCTGCTTCCCTACCCCGACGGCGCCCACCCGGCCTACCGCGGCCTGCAGGAATACTTTGCGCTACCAGAGAAGTTTCTATTCGTACGCCTGACTGGCCTCGCGCGCTGGCGCCACCGCAGTGAGCGTCAGCGATTCAACGTGCGTCTGGTTTTCGATCAGGTGCCGGCGTGGGCACCGCCGATGACTCCGAGCAGCTTCCTGCCTGGAGTGACGCCGGCCATCAACCTATACGTCCAAGACGCCCATCCGCTGCGCGTGGACCATAAGCAGACCGAATACCGCGTGCAGCCCGCTGATCAGGGCTTGCGTCATCGCTTGCGGATTCACTCACTGCTGGCCGTCAGTGCCTACACCGGCAGTGGCACTGAAAAACCACTGCGTCCGTTTCATACCGTCTATCAACGCGACGCCTACACCGTGCGCATCCGCCAGGCCAGCAACGACCCACGCGGCTACGAGCACTTTATCAGCATGCCGTACTTGGACCGCCGGCAACCCAAGGACGTGACTCTGTCGATCACACTGTTGTGCACCGACGGTCCCCTACCAGAGAGCCTGCACCTGGGCGATCTCAACCAGCCCATGGATAACACTCCGGCCCGCGTCAGTTTTCGCAATATTCGCGGCATCACCCCGAGCCAACCGCCCAAATACCAGGATCAGCTGCTCTGGCGCATGTTGTCGCAGCTCAACGCCAACCATTTCAAGCTGCTCGACACCGACTACCTGAAAAGCCTGTTGCGGCTGTACTTACCCGGCACTGAAGACAGCAGTCAGGATGCTAACCATCGCCGTATCGACGCTATCGAAAAGGTCACCACCGGCCAGCGTCGGCGCTTCGTCAATGGCCTCCCCATCGAAGGCATGGAGATACGGGTGGAATGCCGCGGCGACCACTTCGTCGGCTCCGGCGGGCTTTACCTATTCGGCTGCGTACTGGACGAATTCTTCGCGGGCTGTGTTGCGCTGAACAGTTTCGTAGCGCTGACCCTTCACGATGTCGTTAATCAGGAGACGCTTGCATGGCCCGCGAAGATCGGTCGGCAACGCCTGCTATGAGCCGAGATCCGCTGCTGACCGAAGGGCGTGATTATGCGTTCTTCCAGGCGCTGCGTATGCTCCGACTGCGCTTTACCGACGATCAGGATTTTTCCGACGGCGTGCGCATTCGTCCGCGCCTGGGGTTGGGCTTTCCAGAGCGCGATATCGAGAGTATCAAGCGTGACGAGGCTGGCCACTATCACTTGGAAGCCAACTTCTTCGGACTCTATGGCGTCACCTCGCCTCTGCCGACCTTCTATACCGAAGACTTGATCGACGAACAGTTGCAAGGACGCAGCGCCAGCCGCGATGTACTCGACGTACTGCATTCGGCGCTCTACCCACTGTTGTTCCGCGCCTGGGAAAAGCATCGGCTGTGGATGTCCATTGCCGAACGCCGTGACTTGAGCCGTCTGAACCTGCTGCGAACCTTGATCGGTTTGGCCGATGCCGGCCCGCAGTGGCGTCAGCATGCGCCGGAAATGCTGCGTTATGCCGGCATCTTCAATCAGTTTCCCCGCTCGGCGCTAGGACTCGAACAATTGATCACCACGGCATTGGACGGTGAGTCGGTGGAGGTTGTGCCCTGCGTCCCTACGCAGGTACCCATCGATCACGAAGCGCGCTGCCGGCTGGGTACGCAAGGCAATGTGCTCGGCCAGGACTGCCTGCTCGGTCGCCATGTCGATGACCGCGCGACCACTCTGGATATCCGCGTCGGGCCACTGTCGGCCATACGCTTTCACCTGTTGCTGCCCGGTGCCGGCCTGTTCAGGCGCATTGAACGACTCGCTGCGCTGTACCTGCAGATCCCCCTCAAATGCCGCCTGGTCTTAAGCGTGAAACAGGCCGAGCAACGTAGCACTGCACTGGGCGACGGTTGGCAGAGACTGGGGCTAAACACTTGGCTGGGCGATGCCGCAGCGCAAGGTGACGTTGTATTCGTTCTGGCCGGCGCGCATAGCCCGGCCTCCCAAGCGAGAGCTAGGCCATGATTCAAGTCGAACTCAAACCGTTGTTTGCGCGCCTGAACACCTTCAGCACCCGAGCCCTGGAAAATGCCGCTGGCTTGACGCTGTCGCGTACCCATTACGAAATCACGATGGAACATCTGCTGCGCCAGCTGCTCGACGACCCGCACGGCGACGTGGCGCTGATCTTGGCGCAGTTCGAGATCGACCCCATGCGCCTTAGCGCGCAGTTGGACGAGGGATTGGCGCAGTTGAAGAACGGCAACCCGGGCCGCCCAGTGTTCTCTGCACTGCTGACCGAATGGGTCCAGGATGCCTGGCTGGCGGCTTCGCTCATCGTCGGCAGCAGTCGTATCCGCGGAGGTGCACTGCTGCTGGCGCTGGTTTCGCGGCTGTCCTACTACACCGCCGGCACCCGCTACGGTGACTTGCTGAAGGCGATCTCCCGCGAGCGCCTGAGCAACGAGTTCGCCAACCTGATCGCAGGCTCCAGCGAGGGGCCACTGGAATCTCTACAAGCTGGCACCGCGCCAACCACCGGAGCTACCAGGCAGGAAAACAATATTGGTCGATTCTGCGAAGACATCACCGCCAAGGCCGCTGCCGGACACATCGATCCGGTCTTCGGGCGTGACGCTGAGATCCGCCAAATGATCGACATCCTTGCTCGTCGTCGCAAGAACAACCCGATCGCAGTGGGCGAGCCGGGCGTCGGCAAATCGGCTGTGGTGGAAGGCCTTGCCCTGGCCATTCACCAAGGCGACGTTCCGCATTTCTTGCGCAACACTCGCCTGCTGAGCCTGGATCTGGGGGCACTGGAAGCAGGCGCCAGCGTGAAGGGCGATTTCGAGAACCGCCTACGTGGAGTGATCGAAGAGATCAAGGCCTCGACCACACCAGTGATCCTGTTCATCGACGAAGCGCACATGCTCATCGGTGCAGGCGGAGCGGCAGGTGGCTCGGATGCCGCCAATCTGCTCAAGCCGGCGCTGGCGCGTGGCGAACTGCGCACCATCGCCGCTACCACCTGGGCCGAATACAAGAAATACTTCGAGAAAGACCCGGCCCTCGCCCGCCGCTTCCAATTGGTCAAGCTCGACGAGCCTGACGTGAAGACGGCAGCCTTGATCCTCCGCGGGCTCAAGACCCACTACGAGAAAGTGCATGGCATCAGCGTGCGCGATGACGCCATCGTCGCGGCTGCCGAATTGTCGGACCGCTACATCACCGGACGCCTGCTACCAGACAAAGCCGTCGACCTGCTCGACACTGCCAGCGCGCGCGTGCGCATCGGCCTGGATACCCGCCCGGCGGGCCTGGAAACGCTCGAACGTCGGCGCGCGGCCCTGCACCGCGAACGCGAAGCGCTGCAGCGCGACATCAGCCACGGACACAGCGTCGAGCAGGAGCGCCTGCATGACATCGAGCAGGCGCTTATCCTTATAGACACCGATCACCAGGCACTCGAGACACGCTGGATCGCCGAGCGTGATGCAGCCTTGCGCGTGCTCGAAGCACGGCGCCAGATTGCCCTGGCCGAGCAGGTCAAGGACGGCAAAGCCGACACGACGTCAGTGAGCGACACAGATTCGAGCACGCAGGCGGCCATCCAGGATTGGGCGGCAGAGCTGGCCGACGCCCGTACCACCCTAGCCAGCGTGCAAGGCGAGGATCCCTTGGTGTTCACCGAGGTCAGCCCAGATGCCATTGCCAAAGTGGTATCCGACTGGACCGGCGTGCCGCTGGGCAAGATGCTGCGCGATGTTGCTGGCGGCGCGCTGTCCCTGGCCGACAACATCAAGATCCGCATCCATGGTCAAGATACCGCTGTCGAGACCATCGCCGAAATGCTCAAGGCCGCGCAGTCCGGGCTGCGCGATCCAGAGCAGCCACTGGGCGTGTTCCTGCTGGTCGGTCCCTCAGGCGTGGGCAAGACCGAAAGCGCGCTGGCCGTCGCCGACCATCTGTTCGGCGGCGAGCAGGCGCTGACGTCCATCGCCATGAGCGAGTTCCAAGAAAAGCACACCGTTAGTCGTCTGGTCGGCTCGCCTCCAGGCTACGTCGGTTACGGCGAAGGCGGCGTGCTCACTGAAGCCGTGCGCAAACGCCCATACTCGGTGGTGCTGCTCGACGAAGTCGAAAAAGCGCATCTGGACGTTGTTAACCTCTTTTATCAGGTCTTCGACAAGGGCAGCCTGTCGGACGGCGAGGGTAGGAACATCGACTTCAGCAATACCGTAGTGTTCCTCACCAGCAACCTGGCCACTGACGAGATCACTGCGCTGTGCGCGGAAGGCCGCCCGGACCCGGATAGCCTGGTCGAAAAGATCCGTCCTGTGCTGTCGCGGCACTTCAAGCCGGCTTTACTGGCGCGCATGACCATCGTCCCCTACTTCACCCTGCCCGCCGAACACCTGGCGGGTATCGTGCGGCTGAAGTTGGAACGCTTGGCGGCGCGCTTGCTGACCTCGTCCAAAGTGCGCCTGAGTTTTACCGATGCCGTCGTCGGAGCCATTGCCGAGCGCTGCACCGAAGTGGAAAGCGGTGCACGCAACATCGACTTCATCCTGCGCAAGAGTCTGACACCCCGCCTCTCGGACGTGCTGCTGACTGCGCTGGCGGAGCAGCGCGTGCTCATCGCGCTGAGTGTGGATCTGGCTGCCGACGGTAGCTGGCTGATCGAAGCCAGCGATGGCGACCCGATCAGGTCTTCACCCGAGGGCATCGCCATATTGAGCGCCTTAGACTGAGCTCTCACCCCCGCCATCGGCATGCCTCATCTCTCTCCGAGGCGCCGTGGCAGGAGTGCGCCCTACCTGTAACAAGGATGTATCGACCATGGCTCTGACCGATCAACCGCTGTGCACCTTTCATAGTCACGCCCTGGCGCACGAGTCGCTGCTGGTAGCCAGCTGGCAAGGCGAAGACGTGCTATCACGCCCGTACCGCTTCGAAGCGGTGCTTGCCACCAGCAATCCGCTGTTCGACGAAGACACCATGCTCGGCCAATCTGCCCGTTTGATACTGTTCGACGCTCAGGGGGTCGGTCATCCCTACCACGGCATCGTCACGCAGGTGGAGCAACTGGACTCGGACGATCTTTACCACTATTCGCGGGTGGTAATGGAGCCGCGCATGACCCGCCTGCGGCTGCAGCGCTTCTCGGAAATCTGGCTCGACAAGAACCTGCCCGAGCTGCTGCGCGACGTGCTCAGGCAAGCCGATCTGGCTGCTGAAGGACCAGGCTCTGCCAGCGCGCAGGACGACAGCGCCGACTATGACTTCGACCTGCGGCTACGCGACGAAGATGTTGCCCGCACGCACGCGAACTTCACCTGCCAGTACGAAGAAACCTGCTTCGACTTTCTGTCGCGGCTGCTTGAGTACTACGGCTGCTACTACTTCTTCGAACAACGCACCGGGCATGAAGCGCTGGTGATCTGCAACGATCGCAGCTTCCAACCGAAAACCCCGCTGCCCATGCTCTATCGCCCACTGGACAGCGCCCTGGATGTCGAGCGCGCTGCCGTAGCACACAGCTTCACGCGCAGTGCCAGCATCCAACCTGCGCAGGTGGTTTTGCAGGATTTCTCTGCAAGCAATGCGCAGCTGACTTTGCACGCTGCCGCCTCCATTGCTGCAAGCAGCGTGGCTCCAGAAGCCGAAGCACCGAGTGCGTCAGCCGCCTTCAGCGGGCACTACGGCGTCTACGGCGAACATTTCGGCAACAATGAAGAGGGCAAGTGGCTAGCGGGCCTGCGCGCGCAGGCCATCGGTAGCCGTCACCGGCTGTTCAACGGCAACGGCCGCGCCACGGGGCTGCGCAGTGGCAGCCAACTGGCGCTGGTCGGTCACCCGCGTCTGTCGCTCAATGGCAGCTACCAGGTGCTCGAGGCTCGCCACAGTGGCTCGCAACCCTTGCCTGGCAACAGCGATGACAACGTGCAGAATGAAGCTCAGACACGCTTCGTAGTGATCCCTGCAGAGGTACAGTTCCGCCCAGCACTGGACACGCCCAAGCCCAATGCCCGAGGTGTGATCACGGCCATCGTGGACGGTGACGACGACGGCAAGGCACTGCTCAACGAACACGGCTGCTACAAAGTCAGCTTCCCCTTCATCCGCAATGAGAAGCAGGCGACCCGCGGTTCCGCCTGGCTGCGCATGGCGTCGATGTCGACTGGTACGGATCACGGCATGCACTTCCCATTGCTCAAAGGCAGTGAAGTGCTGGTGTCGTTTCTGGGCGGCGACCCAGACAGACCGATCATCACCGGCAGCGTGCCGAACTCGGAAAACCCGAGCATGGTCAGTGAGCGCAACGCGAGCCAGAGCGGGCTTTCCACCACGGGTGGGCATTACCTGGCGATCGAAGACACCCCCAACGCAGCGCACATGAAGATGGGCGCGCCCATGGGTAATACCATGTTCACCCTGGGCGCCGGTGATGTGACTGGCGCGCACCTGCGCACCGATGCGCACATGCAACTGGGCTCGGCATCGTACAAGCACGTGGTGCCGGGGGTGTATTCCCATGAGATCCTGGGTGGCGGCCCAGTGAGCGAGGAATCTCCAGCCCCGGCGGGTGTGCCTACTGAAGCCTCGAGCAGAGGAGTCGCTACGAATGTCAGCAATAGCGAACTAGATGAGCGGATCACCGCCCTGGAACCCACCAAGGAAATCTACAACGAGCAGTGGGGGCCGGCGTGGGCGCGCACGGCGGGGCTGGGCGCGAAGATCGGCTATACCAATTCGCGCACGTTCAGTGTGGAACTCAAGACGGCCGCTACGCAGACCGAGGCCAGCGTAGGCGGACTCAAAGTCGAGATCGCTGCCCAGACATTGGCCATGGACATCAAGATGGCCGGGCCGACTTTCGAATGGTCGCTCGGCCCGGCAGCCTTCAAGTTTCACAACGCCCACAAAGAGCAGTCAGTTGCAAAAGAGTGCGAAACGCTGGTGCACGAACTCCGGGCCGGGGCAGCCAAGCTGAAAGCAGAGCTAAGGGAGATCCAGACCAAGCTCTACAGCCTGACCGCTACCGATGGGCTGACGATGACCTCCGGCCCGCATTCGATCAAGATGAACCCGGTAGGTGTATGCATCACCTCCCCCGCGGCGATCATTCTCGAAGGCCCGGTCACGATCAAGGGCTCAGCCACAGTAACCGGCGATATCACTGCTGCTGGCAAGCTCAGTTGCCTCAATGCTGAGGTGACCGAAAACATCTCCGCCGCCAGCACCAGTGCTGGGGACCTTAGAGCGACCAAAGCCACCTTTGGCGAGCCCTACATTCCTCCGGCCCCCTCCGTGGACATTGCCAAGGCGCTCGTCGATACGGAAGCCTTCAAGGCCCTTCAGGAAGAGGTCGATGCCCTGAAACTGGCGCTGTCAAAAGCCAGCGATGTCGCTCTCGAACCCATGAGCGCCGAAGTCCAGGCCATATACATTTGAAAAGGAACGCGACATGCGCCTGACTTGCCTGGACATCAGCCTGCTGACCCTCGCTCGCCAGCAAGGTCCCGATCCACTCGGGCTGGCCGTGACCGTGGGGGTGCTGTACGGCGCCGACGGCATGATCGTGCCCGTCGAGCAGGCCCTGACGTGGCTGGCCGAGCGTTTTGGCAACGAGCCGTTCGACCGCGGCATGAAGAAGGCGCGCGGGACCTTTGCTGTACACGGCAGTGCGTTCCCATTGGAGGCCCGTCAACAAAGCACTGGTATGGCGGTTCGCGTCCGCTTCGGCGCGGTCGAAAAAGTACTGCATGTCCATCCTCCCCGAGTGTGGGAACACGGCCTGCTCGGCTGGACGCCAAAGATCTGCAGCCCCCTGCAAACGCTGCCGCTGGACCTGCGCCAGGCGTTTGGTGGTGCTGGCTGGCTGGACAACCCAAAAGGCACGGGCTTCATTGCCCCCCCTGACGATGCCACCGGCACACCACTGGCTCAGATCGAGCACGAGCAGCAGCCGCTGCGGACGCCACAGCAGACTTCAGGCATTGCCAGCCTCATGCCCCTGCCCCCTCAGTGCGCCGAGCGCCGCAGGCTGTGGGGTACCCCCGACGCGCACTGGCAACGGTACCAGGCGCCCTACCCACCGGATGATTGCGACCCACGCTGGTTCGATGAAGTGGCTGCGGACCAGTGCAGCACCGGCTACTGGACGGGTACCGAGGCGTGGAGCGTGGACGGCATGCATCCTGAGCAGGTCACCGTTGCCGGTCGCTTACCCGGTTGGCGGTCACGGCTGTTCGTCACTCGCAAGCTCGACCCAGCCAACGCCACGGAACACCCTCTGGAACTCGATACCGTTTGGCTGTTCCCAGATTTCGGTCACGTGCTGTTACTGAGCCGCGCCTGCCTCACCGTGCAAGACCTGGACGGCGAGGACATCGCGGCGATTGGCGCCGTCTGCGAGCGCGATGCTCAGGCGCCTGCCAGCGCCGAGTACTGGCTGAACCGGCTCTGGCCTGCTTTGCCGGCCGCGGCGCCCTTCGCAACCCCTGTCGCACCGCCCGGGGATACGCAATCCGTGATCGACGCTGTGCAGAACGCCCTGGATGCGCGTTATGCCGACTTCGCCAAGCGACAGCAGCAGATGCTGGCGCAGGCCAAGCAACTGGCGGGCACGTATGGCCTGGACAGTGACTTCGCGCAGGCCACCGTCCAGGCCCCCGACCTAGCGTCACTGCTGAAAACCAGCAGTAGCCCGGCCAAACCCTTCGATGCAGATGCGCTGAAAGCGGGCATCGAAGCGAATATCCAGCGTACTAAGGCCAACGCTGATCGACATCTGGACACGGCGGCGAAAAGCCTGAGTATGTCGCCAGCGGCGCTGCGCGCGCGCATCACCGAGGTCGAGCAGGACACCACCCCGCCAGACAGCCTGAGCACCGTGATCGACCGTATACCGCTACCGCCGGCCGAGAAAGCCAAGCTCAAGGCACAAATCGCCGAGGGTATGGAAAAAGCCAAGGCCACGCGGGGCCAGATTCAAGCGAAGATGGATGAGTTGCAAACCGATTTGGCCGCTGCGAAGAAAATTCCGCTGCCCCAGGTGAGCGTCAACCTATTATCCACACCCCAGCCGGCCTGGACCCGCGAGGCGTTGCTCGCCGCCAAAGCAGCGCAAACCCCACTTGCTGAGCAACGGTTCATTGCGCTGGATCTGTCCAACATGGATTTGTCGGACATGATTCTTCAGCGCTGCCAGTTCGAGCGATGCATCCTCACCAACAGCCGTTTGCCCCGAACGAACCTCGCAGGGTCGCGCTTGGAAGGCTGCACGCTGTCGACTGCGGACCTGAGACACACGAATCTAGACAATGTGATGCTGCAGGATTGCGACCTGAGCGGCGCTCACCTCGACCAGTCCCAGGGCCGCGAACTGATCGTGCGCCAGTGCCTGTTGACAGAAGCGACGCTGCACAAGGCAGCATGGCCGAAATGCCACCTCGTCGACAGCGATCTTCAGCACACCAGCGCCATAGGCGCAGACCTGTCGGATGGGCGCGTGCGCGGCTGCGACCTCACAGCCACGGACTGGAGCCGGACTCAACAGGTACGCATGCACTTGGACGACTGCAAGCTGGAAGGCGCCAATTTCTCGAACGCCAACGTACAGCAAGGCAAATGGTCGCGGGTCATGGGGGCACGGGTCAGCCTGCGCAGCCTCAAAGGCACGGGCCTGAGCATCGAGCAAGGCAGCCAGTTACCAGGCGCCTGCCTCGACGACGCAGACCTCACTCGCGCCGGCATCCAAGACGCAGGTCTACGGGCCAGCACCCTGCATCGCGTAAGACTGGACAACGCACTGATCGCCAACTGTGACCTCAGTGAGTCGACAGCTCATCGCCTGAGCGCGCGAGGTGCGGACTTTACTGGTAGCGATCTGAGCCGGGCGAAATGGCAAGGCGCCAACCTGTTCGAAGCCCGTTTACGCAAGACACGCCTGAACGATACCGACCTGCGCGGCAGCAACCTGCATGGCGCCTTAAGCGAAGGCGCGCGCGGGCACAACCCACTGCTGCAAGATGCACTGCTTACCCGTTGCCGCTTGCGCGAGGACCTGACCCATGGCTGATGCCCTGACTGTCGATCAACTCCGCCAGGAGTTGGCGAAACGCCAACTCCTGCGCGCTGCGGTGCTTGTCGCCGGTGACTACAGCGGCCTCGATTTGCACAACGTACGCTTTGAACAGGTCGATGCGCGCCAAGCCCGTTTTACAGGCGCCAATCTGACCGGCTGCGTCTTCATAGATTGCCAGCTGCAAGGCGCCATTTTCGATCATTGTACGGCCAGTGGTCTGAACCTCCATGACAGCACACTGGACGGTGTCAGCTTCAGGCAAACGCAGTTCAGCGCCGGCCAGTGGTTGCGCTGCACCGCGAAAGGGCTGAGCCTCTCAGGCGCGCAGTGGCAGAATGTCTCATTGGCCGAGTGCTCGCTGAGCGCACTCGCTGTGGATGACGCCCGCCTGGAACGCTGCCAGTTCAGCCAGTGCCAGGTAAGCGCGATGGACGCCTCTGGCGTCACCTGGAGCCAGGTCCGCATGACCGATTGCCAGCTACAGAACATGCAGTTCAGCAGCAGTCATCTTTACCAATGTGCGTTCGACCGGTCGCAACTGACAGATGTTGATTTCAGTAGCGCCAAGACCCTATCTCTATCCCTTTACCAGTGCTCGGGCGAGCGTCTGCGGTGCAACCGTGCCGATCTGAGCAAAGCCCTGCTGGTGCACACAAACTTCCCCCAGGCAGAGTTCACAGAAACGCTGTTGGCCTTCGCTAACCTGTCGAGCGCACGAATGGACGGAGCGTCGTTCGCTCATGCTCGTTTGACATACACCCAGGCCAGATACCTACAAGCCCGCCAGGCCTCGTTCAACGGTGCGGACCTGTCTGGCGCCGATTTTCATGCTGCTGAGCTGCAAGACTGCGACTGGAGTGATGCCAAGCGCGACGCCATGCGCCCGGTAGACCACGAGCGACTGGCAGCCGAGTGCTGGCAGCCGACACTCTGAAGGAGTCTCTGATGAATAACGAATCCCTCAATAAAAAGAACCGCGCCGCCGTGCTGCGCCATGCGCGCATCAACGCGGTAGAAGGCGAGCGATTTGGCGTGGTCAGTGCCGACGGCTATCGATACTGGCTCAAGCCTGCGCTGGGATGCCTGCTGCAACCGGCAGTCGGTGACCGTGTGCTGGTGTCGTTGGAAGGTAGCGAAGGCTACATCCTCAGCGTGCTTGAGCGCAGCCAGCCGCAAACCGGCCAGCTGCGTATCGAGGGCGACGTGAGCCTGACGCTGCCCAGCGGCGCACTGACCCTTCAGACCCGCGACGGCCTGCTGGTCGACGCCGGTGCACTGCTGGCGCTGACGGCGCATACCACCTCGATTCGGATCGAGGACACGCAATTGGCACTCGGCACACTTCAGGTCGCTGGACAACGTGCCGATAATCATTGGCTAGAACGCAACGACACGACCGTTCGACACCGCGAACAAGCGGTTCGCCACGAAGCCGACTATGGCGACAGCAGCCGCCACGTACAGGGCCATGAAGACCTGCAGTCCGGTTCGTTGCGTCAACGTGTCGCCAAGGACTGGAGCCTGCGCGGCGAAACACTGGACCTGTTCGGCGACGTCTCGGTCGCCGTCGGCGGCGAACGCATCAAGCTGGGCTAAGGGGAAACACGCTATGTTCATGCTCAACAACGGCGGGGCCATGGCCAACGCCACCGTGCCTGACATCTGCAACACGCCAACCCCGGCAGGTCCTGTGCCGCTGCCCTATCCCAACATCGCCGAGACAAGTATGGCCGACCCGGGCGGCTTAGTCCCGGAGGTACTGGTGATGGGTATGCCGGCGATGAACCGAATGAGCAAGATCACCATGAGTAATGGTGATGAGGCGGGCACCGCGGGTGGGGTGATTTGCGGTCGGATCGACGGCGAGGTTACCTTCCTCAATGGCAGCGTTTCGGTGATGGTCGCAGGTAAGCCCGCAGTACGCGTAACCTGCCTCACTGGCCACAATGGTGCACCGCAAAATACCGTTGGCGTGGTATCAGCGCCCAGCCAGACCTTGGTTATGGTACTGACATGAGCGCTGCTACCCAATACCGTTATACGGCCCGATCTCGCTCGCTCTGCAGTGTTCTGCGCTACGCCCTGACCAGCCTTGCCGCCCTGCTGCTGACAGCCTGTGGTAGCCACGGTTCGACCCCGGAGCAGCAGGCGCTCAACAACCTGAAATGGAACTATGCCGGAGACGCAATCGAACTGCGTCTGACCGCTGATAAGGACCTTAACCAGTACGATGGGCAAGCCCACACGCTCCTGCTGGTGGTCACTCAGTTCGACCAACCGAACGCCTTCGCGGCCTATACCGGCAGCAGCCTGCAACTGAGCAATCTGTTGCTCATGGATAGTGCCCCACCGGGCCTGATTGGCTTGTCGCGACTGTTCATCGAACCGGGACAGTCCCTCAAGATCCAGTTGCCGCGTCTTGAAGGCGCGAAACTGATAGGCATCAGCGCCGGCTACGCGCACCTGGACCCACAGCGCAGCGCACGGCTTTATCGGATCGGGGTAGATGTAACGTCTACCGGCTGGCTCAGCAAAACCTGGACAGCCACGCCCAAATCGCTCGCCGTGGATCTGCTGCTGGGCCCTGATGCACTGCTACATGGCCAACAAAGCCGCCTTGCCCCTGCCACGCCCGAGAAACCTGTCGAAGGCGAAATGAATCTTCCTGGAGCCAGCCGGTGATCTATCGCGGCGGTTTTTTCGTAACATTGGAACATCGGCCTCTCTCATGAATATCGATCAGCCCCTGTACTGGCACCAAGGTCTGTTCCTGCAGCCGCAGCATTTTCAACAGAACGATGCGCGCCTCGAACATCGACTGTCCCGAAGCCTGAATCTGACCCAACCACATGCCTGGGGGCTGGTCGCGTTCCACCTCAGTGAAGCCGCGCTCGGCGCCCGCCAGGTACGCTTCGAGCAACTGTCGGTGCGCTTCGCCGACGGCACGCTGGTCGAGTACCCGGGCAACGCCCTGTTGGAAGTCCGGACGTTGAGCCTCGGTGAGTTCGCCGGCGATGGTCGCCAGTTGTACGTTGGCCTGCGCCGCAGCCTGCCAGGCGAGGCGGATGCACAGGTGTTCGAAGAACTTGGCGATGCCAGCCAGGCCAACACCCGCTTCGCCGTACCGGCCGACCCTGAAGTGCTCGACGATCGCCTGGGTGATGCGCCGCAGGCGCGGGTGCGACCGATGTCCTACGTACTGCGTTTGTTCTGGGGCGAAGAGCTGTCCCAACTGGGCGCCTTCGAAGTGCTGCCGGTGGCGCGCTTGGAACAAGACGGCGACCGTATCCGCATGAGCGAGCGCTACATTCCACCGTGCCTGCAGATCGGCGCGTCGCTGGTGCTGATGCGCACCTTGCGCGACACTCGTGATGAGCTGGTCGGTCGGGCGCGCCAGCTCGAAGTGTTCAAGCAGAGCGGCGATGCGCGCCAAGGCGACTTCGATGCAACGCAAATGAACAATTTGCTGGCACTGGCGACCCTCAACCGCTACGGCCCATTGCTCACCCACCTGCTGGAAACCCCACAGGTCTCGCCATGGCAGGTGTATGGAGTGCTGCGCCAGTTGATCGGCGAGCTAAGCGTCTTCAGTGACCGTTGCGATATGCTCGGACAGAGCGCCGACGGGCGTTCGCTGATTCCGCCCTATCGCCATGAAGACTCAGGGCTTGCGGTGGTACAGGCCGCCACCTTGATTGGCCAGCTGCTCAACGAGATCAGTGTGGGATCCGAGTTGCTGGTACGCCTGCAACTAAGCGAAGGGTTGTATCAGGCCATGCTGCCAGACGCCTTCTTCGGTCCACGTCACCGTTATTACCTAGTTGCCCGAAGCGAGGAAGATCCTGTGCACCTGGTCGAGCACCTGTGCCTGGATGGCAAGCTCGGCGCACCTGTCGTGATGACCGACTTGATCAACCGCGCTTTGCCAGGGGTCGAGCTGATCTACCTGCAGGTTCCGCCACAAGGCCTGCCTCGTCGTCCTGGTGCATTGTATTTCCGCATCGAAACGCTAAGTGACGCCTGGGAAAACCTGCGCAGCGAGCAAGCTGCGGCATTGTTCCTGCCTGATGCGCCAGCTGACCTGCTGGTCGAACTGGTGGTGGTGCGCGCATGAATGAAGAGCGTCTGGCCAACTGCTGGATTGGCGTAATGCAAGACGCATGGCAACTGTTCGCCAACCCGACCGCCAGCGCCGCAGCGGTCAATGCAGCATTGGTTGCTCAACTGGATCAAGCCGCCAGCCGAGCCCGCGATCTGCACTATGACGAAGCGCAGGTGCGTGAAGCCTTGTTCGCAGTGGTGGCATGGATCGACGAAACCGCTATGACGCACCCCTGGCCAGGCGCAGTCGATTGGCGCCGAGCTCAGTTGCAGCGTCACTATTTTTCCACCACCCGTGCCGGGGTCGAATTTTTCCAGCGCCTTGAAGCCCTGCCGGAATCGGCAACCGGCGCGCGCGAAGTGTTCGGTCTCGCTTTACTCGCCGGCTTTACCGGACGCTTTGCCACGCGCCCAGGGGGAGAGTTGACCGACTATAGACGTCAACTGTTACAGCGCATCGCTCGTGACGGTCAGATGCAGGCGCTGGACGCGTATAGCCCCTTGTTCCACCAGCCACAAATAGCCTACGAACCGAGGCGAGCGCAGATCCGTCGGCGCCTGCCGGGGCTCTCGTTGCTACTGGTGGTGGTACTGCCAGTCATCGCGCTGATCGCACTTTACATCAGCCTGGACTGGCCGTTGGCGACGCTCGCCACCCAGCTCATGGGGACGCGTTGAGATGCTTAAGAAGTTATTGATGGGCCTGCTCTGGCTGCTGGTACTGCTGGTACTGGCCAGCGCTTGCTGGGTGGCCACTGTCTTTGCCGCTTGGCCGTTGTGGTATGCGCCTTTGCTGTTTGTCGGGGTAATTGTAGTGGGTCTGCTGTTGCATTGGATCGTACGCCGCTGGCATGGCTGGCAACTGCGTCGACGTATGCAGCGCGGCTTGCCGGAGCGTATGCAGGAACTTGCACCTGACGTCGACCAAAGTTGGAACCACGGTGTGCAACTGCTTCAGCGGTCGCGTCTCGGCCGCCTGGGGTCGGCGCTGTACGCGCTGCCGTGGTTCCTCATGCTGGGAAGCAAAGGCAGTGGCAAGAGTACCTTGCTGACCCACAGCGGACTCGCCACGCCCTTGCGTCCGGTCAGCCGCACCGACGTGGTATCGCCGACCGCTACCTTGGACTGGTGGTTCTTCGAGCGGGCCGTGGTGATCGATCTGGCAGGCCGCTTGCTCAATGACGGAGTGGCCTGGAAGCGCCTGTTGTATTGGCTACTGCGCTCGCGGCGCCGCGAACCCCTGAACGGGGTAATTATGGTGATAGGTGCCAAGCAGCTGGAGGACAAGGAAAAACTTGCCGAACAGGGTCAGCTCCTTCGCCAACACCTCGACGACCTGGTAAAGGTGTTCGGCGCACGCCTGCCAGTCTACTTGGTGCTCACGGGTGGCGAACAGATTCCGGGCCTACGCGAATGGGCGGAGCTTCTGAGCGAAGAACAGCGTGAGCAGCCGTTCGGCCTGCTCAGCAAAGATCGCGACTCAGGTGCCAGTGCGTTTCTCGACGAGGTGCTCGGTGAATTGCAGCGACGCCTATTCGAACTACGCATCGAACTGGGCCAACGGGCCTTGCCCGAACCCGCCGCAATGTACTTTCCGGAGCGCATCGCCGCCCTGCGCGCACCGCTTGAACGCCTGCTGCTACCAGCATTCGAGAGCAACCCATACAGCGAGCCACCATTGCTCGGCGGACTGTTCATCACCGCAACGGCTCCGGATGTGCAAGGTCTGGAAAACGGTTGGTTCAGCCGTGATCTGTTCGCTCATCTGCTGCCTGCGCAGCGTCACGCCTATGCCCCTATTGATAGCTGGCGTCATTGGCGGCGCCTGCTGACGCACGCGGCCATGGTGCTATGGCTGGCGGGTTGTGTGGGCCTGGCCCTCGTATTTACCTATGCCGACAATCACGTGCGCACTGGTCTTGCCCAGGCATCTCAAGACCGCCCGACCGGGATGGATTTCAATGGTGGCCTGGGTGCCGACCTCGATACCATACGCCGCTACCGTCAGTACATCGAGGCACTGGAAGATTTCGACAGCCAGAGCTGGAAGAGCTGGTTGCCGTTTCACGACCATATAGACGATGTGGTGCGCCATGAGCGCGCCGGTTACGTGCGCGCCTTTGCCACGCAGATTCAGGGGCCAGTGTTCGCTCAACTGCTGGCCAACAACCTGCCCGTTGCTGCAGCCAGTAATGACGACCGATTGATCGCCGCCTACACCGAACTCTTGGTACGCCGCATCAACCTCATTGACGCGCGTCTAGCTGGGCGCTCGTTGGAGCCACTGCCAGGCCCGGATGACGAACTGCTGCCACTGTTCCAGCATCTGGCCCCGCCACAGGCACCCAACGTGCTACAGGCCCAGTCGTTGAGCGACAGCTATAAGGCCTATCTCACCTGGCAGACCGATGCCGCGACCCTGCGTAGCGATCGCGCCAATGCAGCGCAGCAATTGGATAGCCTGGGCCTAGAGAGCCGGCCGCTATCGTGGCTGGTGACTTGGGCTGAACAGCAGATCAACCTGCCGACCATTCGCTACTCCGATTACATGCAAGACCCTGATCAGCCTAATGGCGCTCTGCCACGTGCTTTTACGGTCGAAGGACGCGCTGCGATCCTTGGGTTCATTGACGAGCTGATTGCCGCCACACGCAGTCAGACCATGTGGAAGGATCAGCGCGAACGTTTCCTTGCCCAGTACAACACCGACACCCAAGACGCCTGGTATCGCTTCATCGAAGGTTATCTCCTGGTCGACCAGAAACGCATGGCGAGCCAGGCCGAGTGGCGCGAGATTCTCAGCGGGATCGGCAGCAACCGAGACCCCTATCGCAAGCTGCTACGGCGTAGCGCCCAGCGCCTGGCGTTGATTCCAGTAGAAAACCGCAACCCATGGGCTGAGTTGGCCGTACGCCTGGACCGACTGTTGACCATGGCAGACGACGCCGCAATCAACGATGACAACAGTCTGATCGAGCGTTTGCAGGTAGCCAATCAGCTGGGTGGGGAGGCTCTCAAAGGCATTGCCAGCAGTGGTTCGGTCAGCAAGGGGGTCAATGAAATAAATGGGGACATGGGACAGGCCAAGGTACTGGCTCAGTTCGAGCAAAAGTTGCGCGGTGTGGTGATCGATCTGCAGCGGAGCGATGCGCAGGCCTTCCAGGTCGCGGTGGACAGCTGGGGCTTTGGTAGCGATCCGGCGATCAAGTCTGCCCCCTTATGGGAGGCACGCGACTTGCGCGATGGGTTGCAACGACAGTTGCAGAGCAACGATGCGCGCGAATCGGTAGTGTGGACGCTGGCTACGGGTGGCCTGGAATTCGCTATGGCCTATGCCGGCCAAATTGCGGCATGTCGTGTTCAGCAGGACTGGGACGGACAGGTACTAGGCGCAGTTGAGGGCGTACGCGATCCGGTCTTGATCAGTGAGCTGCTTTACGGAGAGCGCGGCCAATTACCGCAATTCCTTACAGGCCCGGTCAAGACCTTCATGCAGCGTGACGCTCAAGGTTTCAAGCTCCGCGAGGCTCTCGGTCAACAGGTGCCACTGACCAATGCCTTCCTCGCCTACGCAGGGCGCATGGTGCACACCCAGTCAGATCTTGCCAGTGCAAGACGACAGAACATAGCCCAGCAAACCGCGCAACAAGCCGGCAAGCAAACCCTCGAGGCCGAGCAAAAGACCTTGCAGGCACAGCAAGCGGCGTTGCAGATGCAGCTTCCCAAGCTGCTGGCCAATACCTCGGTGGTCGACCTTCAAGCTATGCCGCCCTCGATCAACCTGGGCGCCCGGCAGCTGCCACAGCGCACGCGGTTGACCTTGCAGTGCAATAACCGCTCGACCGTGCTGGATAACTACAACTTCCCCACCAGTGCCAGTTTCGTATGGGACTCAGGTATCTGTAGCGACGTATCGCTAGAGATCCGTTTTCCCAACTACACCTTGAACAAGCGTTGGAGCGGTGAACGCGGTTTCGTTCAGTTCCTGCGCACCTTTAACGGTGGCCAGCACACCTTCACTGCCGATGATTTTCCCAACCAGCGTCAGTTGATGGGTAGCGACAATATCACGGCACTGACCCTGACCTATCGCCAGCAGGGGGAGCAGGCGTTGTTGAGAAGTTACCGACAGGCAGATGAGCTGCAGGCGCAATCAAACGTCCTGGATCAGCAACTCAAGACCCTCGCCGATCAGCTAGCCGCCATCGATGCCCATGCGCGCACCAATGCGGTGGACGAAGCGGCGCAGGGCAGTCTAGCCGAGCAACGCGTCGCCGCTGTCACACCACCAACGCAGGTCGCCTGGTGCTGGACTGCTCCTCCGCAAAGTTTAGGCGACTCGAAAAATGGCCGGCACTACGAGGTCGAGGTTGGTGTGTTCACTGATCCGCAGCGGGTCGTACATCTGGAGAAGCAGTTGAAGACGATGGGCTTCAGCACGCGCCAGGAAAGCCTTCAGGACCAGAGTATTCAGGTGATCGTAATTGATCTTGCCGGCTCTGCTGGTCAGCGTATGGCTGTCGAACGGATCGCCCGGCAGCTCACGCTAAAGGCACGGCCATTGTCGGTAGGCCACGATGCGAGCATTAAATGATGCCATTCTGGCACCGCTCGTTGGTGCTGCGCATCACTTGCGTGCTAGCCCTGGTGCTGGCCGTGAGCTGGTGCTTCACGACGAGCTTGAGTGCCTGGCGCACCTATCTTCAGCTTGAACAAGAGGCATTGCATGATCTGAGTCAGCGCCTGCAGCTGATCACTCGGGTCGACAACGATGATCTGCAGGATGCTGCCAACGGAGCGAAGCGTCTATTACGGCTTTGGCGCAGCGATAGCGCTGATGAGCTTGACTCCCCCTCCCCACGCAGCACCTTGGGCTGGATATCCGATCCGGGCGCGGCGCCTTCGGCATTATTACCCCGCGCTGCGGCAGCCGCTGAAGCCTATGGCGCGGCCGGGCAGTCGATGATCATCGATACCTTCTTCTACTTTCCCGGCATAGGCGCGGCTTTCTCCACGGCGCCCTCGCCGGTCAAGGGATTTACCGCCGGCCGCGCCCAATACCTGCGGGAACTCGCCACACGCCTGCCGAGTGGCCACAGCGAAATGCTGCTGTGGGATGGCCCTCACTTCGACCCTCTCAGCGGCCTGCAACTGCTCACAGTGGCGGTGATTGGTCACGATGCGAACGGAACCGTCGAAGTGATCGCGGGTTATGAGTTGCAACTCGATGAGCGACTGGCGCGCATGGCGCAGCTGCTTCATGACCACGATAGCCTGATCATGAACGGAAGCGGGCAGCTCATCGCCAAGCTCACCACACAGAACCTAGCGTCGAGTGATGCAGATGCCTCCAAGCTGCAAGAGACGACTCTTGCAGGGCTCGATCCGTATGCTGATTTTCCGCAACTGGTCACGCTGACCAGCGGTACAGCCGTCGTTGCACGCTTGGAGACATTGCAGTGGTACTTGGTAGCTATCTATTCCACTGAGCGTCTGCAAGCCAATGCATTAGGCCTAGTGCTGGACGAGGCACCGCTTGCCGTAATCGGCTTCATCCTGTTGATCCTGGGTTTGCTTACAGCATTGCGACGGCAACTGGCCAGACCCTTGGCGGGCTTTGCGGAAGCCATCGAAGAAGCACAGCGTACCGATGACATCGACCGGCGCCTGCCCGTGAGCCGGGACGACGAGCTAGGACGCTTTGCTCGAGCCTACAATGACTTGCTCGATACTCTTCGCAGCCAACGCGATAGCCTCGAAGACCAAGTACAGGCTAGAACCCTGGAGTTGCGCGAGGCTTCGCAAAGCGCTGATCGCGCCAACCTTCTCAAGGGGCAGTTCCTGGCCAACATGAGCCATGAAATTCGCACCCCGCTTAATGCCGTCATCGGCATGAGTCACCTGCTCGGTGATACCTCACTGGATGAGCGCCAGCGTCACTTCAGCCGATCGATTCGCGACAACGGCAATGCATTGCTGGAGCTGATCAACGACATTCTGGATTTCTCGAAGATTGAGTCAGGCCACCTGAGCGTCGAGTGCGTGACTTTCGATGTCCATGTGCTGGCCCAGGACGCCTTGGACGTCCTGATGTCCAAAGCCCAGGACAAACAAATTCGTCTGACCCTCTACATCACCAGCGACGTTCCAACCAAGGTTATGGGCGATCCGGGACGACTGCGGCAGATTCTGCTGAACCTGCTAGGCAACGCGATCAAGTTTACCCATGCGGGATCTGTTCAACTGCGTGTTTGGAATGCCGGCCAGGACAATATCGGCTTCCAGGTCCGGGACACTGGTGTCGGTATTGCCAGCGACAAACTAGCAGGCATCTTCGACGCCTTTCGTCAGGCCGACTCCTCTACTACTCGGCAGTACGGTGGTACTGGTTTGGGCTTGTCGATCAGCCGGCGTCTGGCACAGTTAATGCGCGGCGAGCTGAGTGTCGCTAGCACCCCTGGGGAGGGATCGGTCTTTATTTTAACGCTACCACTGCCAGCTTCTACCGATGCCGAGCAGCCCGTCGTGCTAACACGCGAAGACCTCAGCGAGCTACCGGACCACGAGTACCGACTCGACGTATTGGTGGTCGACGACGCCAAGACCAATCGGGAAGTGGTGTGCCTGTATCTGGAGCGTTTTGGTCATCGTTTCGAGTGCGCAAGCAATGGTGAGGAAGCCTTGCAATTGATGACGCGCAAGGTCTTCGACGTCATGTTGCTCGACGGGCAAATGCCGGTGATGGACGGTCTCGAAACGCTCTCGCAACTACGCACTGGTACCCGTCCGGTGCTTGACGAAGACATCTGGGTGATTGCCTTGACCGCCAATGCCATGACCAGCGACCGCGAAGCCTTCGTGCAGCGAGGTGCCAATGGGTTTCTGGCCAAACCTCTACTGCCAGGACAATTGTTTCACGCCTTAAGCGAGGTGATCGCCGTTCAATTGGCGCGTGGCGCTGAGCCGGAGCCCATGAACAAGCCCGCATCAGGTCTTGCGATCACCAGCGTATATGACGAGCCCCGGCTACGGGAGCTGTTTCATGCCGACACGCTGCGCTTGTTGGAGCAACTGCATCAAGCTCGAGCGCGCGATGACTTCACTGAACTTGCCCGGCTAGCCCACAAGCTCAAAGGCAGCGCCGGGCAATTTGGCGAGATCGCGCTGGAGCATAGCGCCGGTACACTGGAAGTCAGTGCCCAAGAGCGAGACGCAGACGCCGTCGACAGATCACTGCTCACGCTGGACACGCTATGCAACCAACCTCTCCAGAGCACCCACCCGCAGCGCAGGAATGACTATGGCTGATTATCGAGTACTACTGGTAGATGATCACCAGGTGCTGCGCGAGGGCCTGAAGGCCCTACTGCAAAATGCGAACGGCATCATGGTGGTCGGCGAGGCGGAAGACGGGCGGCAGGCGCTGGATGAATGCCGGACTACTGTACCGGATCTGGTAGTGCTGGATCTCAACATGCCAGTGATGGATGGCCTGTCTACCTTACCGTTGATGCGCCGACGTTGGCCACAGCTTCGCATCCTTACGCTGACGTCGCGGGTCACCGAACAGAATGCCGCTGAAGCCCTAGACGCAGGAGCGGACGGCTACGTGCTCAAGCGCAGCCCCGGCGAGGTGTTGATCCGTGCAATTCACACGTTGCGTGCAGGTAAACCATTCATCGATGGCCAGCTTGATCCCGCACAGGTCGCAGCCCTACGCAAAGAAGGCACTGAGCAGTCAGGAATCACCTTGACCGAACGCGAACGTCAGATCCTCAAGCTGGTCGCCGAAGGCTCGCGTAACCGAGACATAGCTGAATTACTGCGCATCAGTCTGAAGACGGTAGAAACCCACCGCCTAAACCTAATGAAAAAACTTGATGCGCATAATGGCGCTGACTTGACTCAGTGGGCGTTCAAACTCGGAGTATGCCGTAATGAATGAGGTGCTTAACCGCCCGGGGACTTCCGGACGCTTTTTGGTGTAAGTTATGTTGCTTGGGCCGACTCGGTAAGTTGCTGATAGTAGATCGCTTCGGCTTCTGCCGGCGGCCTGTTCCCGAGGCAAGGCCGCCATCCTCGGCAGCGCGCCACTGGAAGCCAGCGCCCACTTCGATCCCTTCAAGGATTTCACCGACTTCGCCTTCCGTCTGAGAGTCACCAATATCGAACGGCCCAAGCTCAACGACTTCGCCCGCGCCTACGGCAAATTCGACTTCCGCGCCGGCAGCGGCGACGTGGTGGTGGAGGCCAAGGCGGTGGACGGTCAGCTCAGTGGCTACGTCAAACCCCTGATGAAGAACGTCGATATCTTCGATTGGCAGCAGGACGTGGAGAACCGCAACAAGAACGCCCTGGAAAGCGCCTGGGAGGCCGTGGTCGGTACCGCCCAGACCCTGCTCAAGAACCAGCGCCGCGATCAGTTCGCCACCCGGGTGGATCTTTCGGGGAGCGTTAAGAACCAGGACATCAGCCCGCTGCAGGCCTTCTTCAATATCCTGCGCAATGCCTTCGTGCAGGCCTTCAGTGCGCGGTATGACGCCGATTGAGCGCACCCCTCACCCAAGAGAGAAGGGGCGACGGGGCTTCGTAGCGTGGAAAACCGCGCAGCGTTTTCCGCTAACAGACTCCGGTACCCGCGGTGGATAAGGCTGCTGTGGTGACCTTCCGTCGAAGACTGCGGCCATGGCGGTTCTCCGATGCGGCCGCGACGATGTTTTTGCTAATCGCGGCCATGGGCCGTTCCTACAGGTAAATCAAGCGCCTGTAGGAGCGGCCCATGGCCGCGATACCCCATCCACCTCACCCAATAAACAACCGATACGCCGGATTCTCGGTCTCGTCCCAGTAGCGATAGCCGATGGCATCCAGCGTCGCCAGTAGCTCCGGCCGTTCCGCCTGGCTCGCTTCCAGCGCCGCGAACACCCGGCCATCCGCCGCGCCATGGTTGCGGTAGTGGAACATGCTGATGTTCCAACGCCCGCCCAAACGCTCGAGGAAGTCGAACAGGGCGCCGGGGCGCTCGGGGAATTCGAAGCGGAACACCTGCTCCTGGTCGACCCGGGCCGCATGGCCGCCGACGGTATGGCGAATGTGCAGCTTGGCCAGTTCGTTGTCGGTCAGGTCCAGCACCGGGAAGCCCTGGTCGCGCAGTCCCTGCAGTAGGGCCTCGCGCGGATCG